>JAAUXT010002679.1_pt1 | contig 17259 bp, 16 predicted proteins | sample 7278171 | NCBI WGS metagenome assembly JAAUXT01 (sample SAMN14350112, study PRJNA611818) | marine sediment metagenome | isolation source: surface marine sediment (1.8m) | place: French Polynesia: Moorea | collected 2018-08
CTGATCTTCGGTCTGGACAAGTTGCAGTGCAGCGGATCCGGCATCAAGACCAGAAGCAGCAATCTAACCTTGGGAGGTCCAAACCAAGCTTTGCAAATGTGATTGAAAAACAGAACACTGTGTGTCCAGAGCAAAGTGAACGGGGGGGGGCGCGAGCCTCCACAGGCTCCTGGATCCGCTGGGGGCCACATCACTGAGACACAGAACAATCTTGGAACGCGAACAAAGTGGTCGGAAATCGAGGCGACACCACACACCCCGATTGCATGAGAACTCGCGGATCGATATTCCTCAGGATGAAACGTTGTCGACACGCACGTTCACGGAGGGCGGGGCAGAGGGTGAACAGAACTCCACATGCAGAATTTTCTTTCACTGGATGATTTCCTGAAAGGCCATTCAGAACCAAAGCACGTGAAATCTGCACGCCAGAGCGACGAATTCATGACTTTTCGCGTGACATCATTGGTTTTATCCGCAACCAAAGTCGCGCTTTGACTCCTCAGAGAGGGCTGGAGGATCGTGCACTCCAGCACACGTACGTACACGCTCATGCAGTGCTCGTGTCCCGTCCACGTAGATCGCGGCAGTCGCCCTGTGATCCAATTATGAATGGCTCAATTGACCTTCCTGTGCCGGGGCTGATCCAGGAGCGAACCACAGGAACCTGACTTTGTGCCCTTATTTTCCCACAGTTTTGCAAATCAGCTGCAAAGGATTTTCCTTTGTGCACGCTCCAAGTTGAAGTCGGGTCCGCCCTGAGGGATTGGCCCCCTTCACCCCACCCTGCATCCATTCCCACTGTGATTGTCACAGTTGGTGAGAAACAGGTTGGAACGTTCTACACGAAGGACTCACGATCCGCAGGGCAAAACAGTTTGTTACTCACGTTGTGCCAGTGTTTGCTCCTGTCCTGACCGGTAACACCAACTTCTCACACTCGTGCACTTATGATAGCAAACTTGACACTTGTCAAAACTTCCCACCAAAACCAGTGCATGTAATCCAAGCATAAACGGTTCACTGAAGGTTTTCAATTGAGATTGGCTGCAGCCAGTCAGACGAGAACGAGTGACCTTTGCCGAGCTCCGACTCGGTTGGCGCGCAGCCCATCTCGGGTCGATCCATCTCCCTGCGCCCCTGACGCAGAACCACCACGATACGCCTCCATCATCGTCCGTAATAACGAAATTCAAGCTCCATGATGTGTGTACATCCACCCAGCGATACAGATGCTTTGTGCTGTGTAAGCGTCCAGAGATGCCAGCCTTGGAGCTGAGGCCCGTGCTTTTACTCGGGGTGCACACGGAGGAAGCAGCTTCCCCTTCTTCTTCTCTTCTCCTCGGGCCTTGGCCAGCTTCCAGAGTATTGAACTGTTGCACGGTGTTGAGGAGCACTTCTGGGGGACAGTGAAAGTAAACACATCGCTGGATCCAGGGCGGGACCAGGTGGTCTGCAGGGGTGGATCCAGGGGTGGCTCCAAAGGGTAGTTCCAGGGGCAGGACCAGACCATAGAGGAGTAAAATGGGAGATAATTCAAGGGTGTGGCCAAGGAGCACTGACATCCAAAACAAAATCCCAAAATTTTGTGAAGCAGGCGAAAAAACTCCCCTGCATACGGCTCTTTCGGAAGGTCAGGGCCGCTGACAAAAGCCTTGATCCACCCCAGGGAAGGGAGAGATCTCGGTCTCCTTCCTCCCTCGCCCGCTTCTCCAGCTGCTCTCAGGTGGAGTGGCACTCCTCACGGATTTGCTCCTTTGAACCTCAGGGCGTATCACTACACGATGCCACCGTTCTTTGATGTCGTTTGCTCAACAGAGCAGCCACGTTGAGCAGGCCTGTCCGTGAACCGTGACTCACAACGACCGCAGAACGGAATGTGGACGTTGCGCTGCATGGTCGAGTCTGAAGTGATGTTGCAACAGCGATTTCAGGCACTTCGCAAAAATTCATGCCGGACCCGCCCATTCTTGTTCTCACCAACCAGCTGTGTGATTTTGCAAGTCATTTCAGATTGAGTCAGTACAAAGTCTTTGAAAGGCAAAGATGATCCACGCCCTTTCGCAATCGACTCGACACGACAAGAGAATTTGAGTTCGTTATTTAATCTTGTGTGCAAAAGTGTGAGCAATCAACCTTCAGAGTCCTTCACATCTGACAGAAGTTCACGACTTCTGTGGTTGCTTCACGAGGACCAAAAAGGTCAGCAAGCATGGTGGTCACAGCACATAAACGATTGGGGCCTTTTTATTCACGTGCGTGGAACTCATGAATTTCTGGCTTTCCCCGTCAGCCAGGTGAATTTCACCACGTTTTCGTTAATCCACGTACTTGTAAAAGCGGACAACCAGACCCACAAGTTATGAGAACCAAAACCACAACCAGAGTCACAACCCTCCGGGAGAACCAGAGCCACAAAAACTCTGAGAACCAGAGCCACAAAAACCCTCAGAACCAGACGCACAAACTCAGAATCTTGTCAGAATGACATCGCATTCTCCCACGCAACAAAGCAAGAAATTCTTCATCTCTTCTCAATGCAAATTTCATCAGGCTCTGTGCGAGTCCTCGCTCACTGTCTGCGCAGTTTCATATCCCCTTCCAGTCGCAGTGAATCTGCTGCGAGACGCGTGAATTATTCACGCGCTGTAACAACGTTAGACGCGGCGCCCTTCAGATATGATGGGGCAGCGCATCAGTCTATCGTTGTCGGGAGAATGGTCTCCGCTCCACTCAAGTCGGAGACTTTCAAAGGTGACGGTGCTGCAGCGGACCCAGGATCCGGAACCCAACCTGATCCAGATCGCTCTCAGACTCTGGTGCAGGGGAAAGGAAACACCAAAATAGAACATTCTCTGTGCACAAAGCGAACCAGAACGCCCTGTGACATGAAAAAGGGCGGGCGTTGAAGAAACTTTGGGTGTTTGGGGGACCCAAACCCAGGATCCACTGAAATATCCTTGATGTGGGGCTTACACTCGCACGCATGATTGGCCTGGCACAATGTTCTTGCACCCTTCACGTTGGCACAATGACCCGAAGACGCATGAGAGGGAGCACGAGTTTCTCACAATCATCATGTCCAGAGGTCGAAGAAGTCGGACGCACGGGTAAGCTTCCATTGCCATACACAAGAATCTCAACAGCAATTGTTCAGGGACGAAACAAGTTCGCAGTGGTTTCGCTCTTGTTCTTGTTGGCATTTGCACGCACCCAACATGCTCACCAGCACAAACGCATGAGCATGTCCCTGCTCAGCTTACCTTGAGGGATCTTGTTCGAGAGGACCGTGGGTCCCAGGTCTGCACTCAAAGGCGTGCTGGAAAGGCACATACCCCAGTCATGCTTTCCCCCGTGCTGGGCGACACGCACATGCCTCTCCAACAGTCGCTCCAGCACTCAAAACCCAGCTCTTCAGTGTCCATTGCCACACCTGCAAACTTCTCTGTGCACCACTTCCTTTCATTCTCAAACGAAAATGTGTTTGCTTGCGTGAGTGAGTACGGAAACGAACAACGCGTGCGTGTTTAGATAGCCTTTGCTTGTGAGAGTCAGGAGCGAACTGCCTTTGTTACGTTGTTTCAACATCCAGCGCGAATACTGCCACTCTGTTGCATTTCAGACTTCATACATCAAAACAGGCTCAGCCTCCTCGACAGAAAAGCCTTTTGCGGCTCAGAAGCCATTTCTGCGCAACACGTCAGCGTCGTTCCCGCGCATGCAAATTCGATGAGGATGTCCTTTGTTTTGTACAGCTTCCGAAACAGCCCCATGATAATGCACCAAATGGCCAGCAATGAAGAGCGTAAAGGATACCGCAGCAAGGACAGAGCTCTGCTCCGAAATCAAAGGGCGGATCCAGGAGAGGTACCCGACACCCGACACCCCGGACTGTCCACAGAATTTGTGCCACAGACGTTGAAATCATCTCCCATTGCAAGGGGTTGTTTGTCACTGGATCCCCTGGACTGGCGGGTCCAGTCCACAATCACCAGATAATGGTCCCTCATCCTCTCGCAGCAACCACATCTTGGATCCACCCCCTGCAGTGTCTCGCGGGTGTGCGGTGGAGTACAGTTGGCCCCGAGCTGGGGATGAAGCAAAAATTGCTCTGTCAATTTGTAAAGACGATCGCCTTGAATGTTTGGCGGTGCTCCATATGAACCACTGATGAACCTGAAATGAGTCGAACAACCACATGAACCCCGAACACATCAAACAACAAGAAGTCGTGACACGAACAACCTGACCCAACCAACTCCTGACATGTTGAGCAACCTGACGAACTCGAAAGACACCGAACAGCCTGGTTCTGCTGTCCAAACTTGGCTCTGAGGCAATTCACACCAAGCCAGGGTGCTGAGACTTGCGGAATTGTCGACCAACAGAGTCACGAGTATTCGGGTGAAGTTCTCCGACGAAACAAAGGACCCGGACAAAGTCCTCAGGTCAGACCCCAGTCAGGACCAGGTCACACAAAGGGTACAGACCCAGTGGGACTGGGTCACTCCAAGGAAAAGACTCCAGTCCAGACCCGGTCACCCCGCCAGGGCCAGACCCCAGTCAGGACTATTTCCCCAATGGCTGGAACCAGTCACCGCCATCGCCGGCTCGTGGACCCAAGAGAACCTTGCCCGAAGCGCTTCTGATTTCACATGTGAAAAACACCTGTGATCCTTCGTATCAACCCGAACTCCTCTCTTCAAGCAGCTCACACAAGGCGAGGCAGTCTCTGTGAAGTCAAGGAGCCCGTCTGCGCAGATTGTCATCGTGAATCAGATTTATTCCGATCAGAATGCTCTTTTGTCCCCGCGGTGTCGTGGCGCGCGGCGGTGCGATGAAACGCGTAATTATCGCCCATCGATCCCGCCCGCCCCGCGGCGAGGCCGGCTCCGCGCAAACGAGAAAACGAGACGCACCCCTCGTGTCGATTATCAAAGTCAAATCTTCAATATGTTCCTCAGTGCGCTGCAGTCGAAGCGCGAGGGAACTTGCCTTTGACAAAAATCTCGTTCTTTCTACATTCGTTGTGCTTTTTTGGCTCACAGCAAAAATTCCCTTCAAGCCCGATGCGTCGCGTCCCTCTGCCCCCGCCAAACCAAAGTCCAAAAGTGGGCTGAAATCACAAGAAACCAGCTGAACAATTGAATCAGAACATCAGCACTCTGCAAGGTCAAAAGGGATCTGTCCAGGAAAGCCATCTTGACAAACATGGTGACAGGCGATGTCATCTTTAGTTTCGCAACGAGCAGACTGGCTGGGCAGTGTAAGAAACAAATGTCTTTTGTGTCGATAAACGCTGTGGATGACAGCAAGCATCCAGGCTTCTGACTGCATGTTTGGAATTCAACGCCACAGTAGAAATCTACAGGTTCAACCTTGTTTCAAATGTCATTGATTCAAGGTGCCGTTTTTCTGCAAGGAAAAAGGCACACCAGTCTCCACCGCCTGAAACCTAAATCAACAATGTTCAACCCATCCTTTCAAGGTCAAGCTTTGGCAACACGATTTTGGAACATTTCGACTGTCGCACACGTGTGGTGTATTTGGCGCGGTGTCGTGGCACCCAGACGACGCCATTTCCAGGGGCCTCAGGCCTGATGGCTTCCACCACCACAGGCCCCAGACTTCCCACCCCTGGTTCCCAGAGGCAGAGGCCTGAGTCCACCGCAGGGTGTGTGGAAATCTCCTGAGACTCTGACTTGAGACAGGCTCCAAGCTCGCAGAACAACTCTCAAATAGCTTTTATTTCTTGTACAGTATTTTTCTTGATCCAACCTGAGAAAGAAATGTCAGTCAATTTATTCATCTACATCATGTGAAGAAAATGGAATTGTGCGGAAAGTTTTTCCATGCTTGTAAAGTGATGTGCGCCCATGCAGCAACATGCGCCTGGTGGGAAAAATTGTTGCGCAGTTCCTTTTCTTCAACATGTGCAGACCCACGGACTGTCAGAGTGAGAGTTTTTTGTCAGAGTCTCAAGCGATTTCCAGACTGCACCGCAGGTACCCAGACACCTGAGTCCTCAGAACACTGAGGTCTCCCCGCACCGCGACACCCGTGTTACACCGGGCATTGATTTCGTTATGGCAAAACCGTAATCAAATCACAACAATCACAAAACGAGGCTACAGCGCTTCCATCAATTTGTCCCTTATTGTTAAACATGGAAATCTATTTCCCACGGAGTCTGACAGATGGGAACGTCGTTGGACCAGGAAAACGGAGCGACAGTGACTAGACATTTCACAGCTCTGCCCCTCTTACTCACCAAAGAATATGTCTCTGTAATTTCGCTCCACAAGCCCAAAATTGTTTTGCCTTCAACGAGGGCTTTTGAAATTCGCTCAGAGCCCGTTGACTTGCGAAAACAAACTCATTTACACACAGCTGGTGCATCATACATCTGCAAAGGCAGCAGACTGGTGCTGACCTAGTCATTCTCAGCAAGATGAATGGGTCAGACACCACTGGACCGAGCACCGGACGGGTCTGCAGAAACTCGCCCCTGCGCGGCACCGCGTGGGTGGCTCCCAGCAACAGCTGCGGAACGTCCCGTGTCCTCTGCGGGAATCTCGCGCGGTCTGACTGAACGTCGCGTTGGCTGCGCGTAGAACGGCGTGCGGCCTGTTTGCCCACGACCGCAATCAATGCGCAGAAGCCTGGAGAGCAAATTTGCAGTGTATATCCTGTGCGTAGATTCCACCCCGGCAAATACAGACAAACGTTGCAGCTTCGTTTCTTCCAAAACAACACGGCAGGTTTGACGGCCTCTTTGCAGGCAGCTGTCAATGTGCTGCTCATGACAAAACGGGGAATCCATGTCTCAGTGATACACGCGTCTCCACTGAGGCCGAACCCGCCTCTCAGAAAGAACAGGTTCGAATCAACTGGTTTTCGGACAACGCAAAGGAACGGAGAGAACGGGTGCGTGTGTGTTCTTCCAAATCGCTTCCCAAGTGGCAGAGTTCGAATCGCGCGGGGAACGAGGGTCGGCCACCCCTCTTCCCCAAATTGTCAACGCAACGAGCGAACGTGCACCGTGCGCCGTCAACGTTGCAAACGCACGACAAACACGCGGCCTGAGGATTAAGACAGATTACAGCTTTATGAGGCCTAATACGCTAATGGCTCCTGGGTTATTTGTGTAATCCCTCCAAGAGGGAGAGATCTGTTTTGTATGCTTTATGCATCGGCTCCGGTTCCGGCAGCGTGCGCAGCACTCGTCACACCAGCGCTGTGTGGAACACACTCATCAGACCAGAAGTGTGCACAACACTTATGTATCAGACCAGCTGTGTACAACAAAACACTCGTCCAGCTCGCAGCGTGCAGAACACTCGTCAGAATGAGATTTGCCTGTAGATGGAGTGAGCTCTTCACCAGGTGGCGCCAATGACCCCGAGAGATCTGGTGCCCAACAGGACCAGGACCAACCCGGTCCTGGGTCTGCTGATGAGAGTTGGGCAATTTGCACAGCAACGACACAAATAGAGGTTTCCGGCTGTTTGCCGTGTCACCCCAAACGAAGCGGCTGAAAGCTCCGCACCACAAAGTGCACAAAGCCACTCCTGGTCTCAGATGGCAAAACATGTCATCGCGCACAAAATCATCGCTTTGCAGGGCAAGTCAAGAACACCAGGGAAGCAATCTTCAGTGTGCGGGTTCAGAGGTGCGCAGGGGTCGCGGTGTCCTCACCACTGGCGCAGGGCCCTGGCCCCAGGAACCCAGGCAAAGCTGAGCCGGAGACACACCACGCGTCTCTTCTGATGCACAGGAAGGAAAATTCCACGTGTATCAAGAGGTTGAGCACTTCTCTTGTTGAGCAACGTTTGGCATTTCATAGATTCATCTTTCATTGCAAAGGCTCTAGTTAGTTTCGGCTGCGTCCTCGGGCGACATCAAGGCCGCAGAAGCGAACAGAACCAGGGAAAGCGTGCAGGAAGCGATACGCCTCTCCCATACGAGTTCCGTCATCCTGGTGTCGCTGCCCGAGTCCAAGCGTGCTCGGTCATCGCTTCCGACGCAGCTCCCATAATCCTGTACCGAAACGACACACGTAGCGTCCGGTGTGAAACAGGCCTGAAACCTGAACTGATCGTGTTGCGGGTGACTTTGACAGGTTCGACGGAGGCGATGGATGTGCCAGCGCCTGACTCTGAAAACATCTCATCCGAACGGGCAAGTGCGACTTCACTCCGCAACAAGGCAAAGCAACTCGTTTCAAATTTAACATTGAATTCATTCCAAATGGCGGACAGTAGTGTTCTCTTAATAATTGATCACTGCAATATATCTCGGCACAAGAAGGCAATTTCCCGTGCCGGCGATCACCTGAATAAAGATCTACGGTCAACATGCAATGCCGTGATTTACGGCTGCAATGGAGCTCCCACGTCTAGGCTGGAGCCTGAAAGCGCCGCGGCAGAGCCGCTGTGGGGACGTGTCCTCACAACCGCCGTGCTCACCGTGTTGTCCACGGGATTGGGGAGTTGAGGGGGACGGACAGGGGGCTCACCTGGAAAAATATCAGCTGCCCCACTGATTTGTGCCACAGGCTCAAACCGCTTGGATTTCTTTGGTGTTGCTTTTCAAATTCGGATTCTCTCCAGACTAGGTGAGCCCCGTCTCCTAAGCCAGAGCCTGGACCTGCTGGAAAGACCTCAAGGAAGAGTCCTGGTCAAGATCAGATCACCCACACCAGTCAAAAACAGGTGACGACGTAACCCTCCCGATTCTCAATCTGCTGGAGTGACTTCCAGGTCTGTACCCCAGTCAGGACTGGGTGGACCTGCTCTCTGAACAGGTTGATCCTAAATCCACCTATGTAGGCTGACCGTGTTGCACTTGAAGCTTCACAAATCATTGTGAAGGACAACTATGCATTGTACTGAGGCACAACCGGACTGGAAACATCACCAAATCCCAGGAAGCTACTTGTTTCTGGGTGTTCAAACATTACACCCAACGACCTGGATCACAAATCATCTTTGAGACTGCTGTAGCAATCCCTTTTACGACTCACTCACTAAATGCACTCGCGCCCTAAGGAAGGGAAAAACTGACTTTGCAAAGTGAGGGTACCGGAGGCGAATGTTGTGTGTCCCTGTGGAGATGCACACGAAAGCTTGTTTTTGGTCAGTGTAACAGAGACAAACAAAACTTCCGTCAATCCAAAGCTTGATGTTTGCGGCCACAATTGCTCTCTCAACTGTTCTCATTCTTATCCATTTCAAATCGAAAAACTCAGAAAAGAAACACTCACCAAAAACACGAAGCGAGCCTTGCGCAGCTGAGCCTATCCTCACCACAGATTTCCCTGCCGCTTCACTGCAGTCCGGCTCAGGTCGCTTATCCACTCACAAGTATCGCCTCCACCTGCAAGGGAGGAGGACGTCTATCCCCATGTCAGTGCACAGCGCCAAACAGAGAGCGCTCCTCGACTGTGGACAATGCCCCGCGCCGCGTACAGCGTTCAGCGTCTGTCTCTCTCTCGAGCGCGCGCGGCCGCTCCTCGCTCTTCTGCAGGAACAGGCGCAGGTAGCGCAGCTGCAGGTAGACTCAGCAGCTTCTCGTGTCGGAGCTATTGACTGGAGTGCACGCTCGGGTACAGCTGGGGTCGTGTTCGTCTTCAGCGAGTGAACGCGCCGTGCCTGCAGTTTGGCAGGCGTGCGGGCGTCTGGCTTGTTCACACTGACCGAAAAACGAGCCGCTTTGGGCCCATTCAGAATCGCATGTCTATTTATCAGACATGTGGAACAATGTTTTTTTGAGAAACTCGTCCGCAACAGTCATCAATGATTCCGACAAAGCTCTCACTTTGTGCGGAACAAACTTTCACGCTCACCTTCAAGCAAAAGACTGACGGGTCCAGAGCGGGCTCACCTGGAACCTTCCTTGTCCACTCGAGGCGACAGCCACTTTGTCTTCGTTGAGACCATTTCCCCAAGATCATCGTTCCAAGGGTCAAGAGTTGAACTCAGCCTTCATGCGTTTGGGTTCTATTTTCGGACCTATTCAAACGTCTGTGCACATTCGCGTCGGGCAGCGTCCTTCTCAAAGTTTCAAACACAGTGTCCCTACTGAGACGAACACCACACACACACACACACACACACACACACACACACACACACACACATGCAGAGCACACAGCAGCACACAGCACGCACACACGAACGATAGTCATACACAAACAAACAAAATATGCACACACATACAACACACACGCAACAAAAACACAGTCATCTGGGATGGTGCGCCGAAGACCTCCACCCTCCCCACATCAACAGACGACAGGCAGACACACACACATACACACACACATACACACACACACACACACACACACACACACACACACACACACACACGTCAGTCAGTCAGTCACGTCAGACAGACACAGACACAGACACAGACACAGACACAGACACAGACACAGACACGGACACAGACACACACACACACACACTCCACACACACACACACACACACACACAGCAAAACACATCGTATGCACACTCATACACACACGCACTCACACATGCGCACGTTTTGCTCGCCACACGCACGATTGGGACTCTGCATTCATGAACGCAACACGCACCGCCGTCATTTGTCTTCACTCTGGAGAAATGAAGCCGCCTGACAACAACTGCATAAGTGATGAGGCCTCCGCGTAGGCATGCACACGAGGTGTGAGTCGCCGGGGTTGAGCAGGCTCCCTGGAAACAACTCACACTGCAAGACCTGTCACAGAATCCATGGTGCATCCAAAGGTGCATCCAGGGTTTCTGTGGTCCTGGGAACCGAGCCCGCGGCAGGTGATCAGATCTTGCGAAACTAAGACACGGGACAATGAAAACAACTTGGATTGGTTGGGTCTTCGAGGGCAAATTATTTCCCAAGGGTCAGAGAGCCAGACCCCCTGTGAACCCCTGGACCTACAAGTTCCTGACAGGGAGACGGTGAGTTCCTCTCTGAAGCAACAAAAGTGTTTTCCTTGCAGGATTCTGTCGAAGCTCAACATTTCAAAACAACACCAGAAAAGAAGGGCCAAAATCCGATCCCAGCGACAGCAAAAGATGTCGAGAGGAACACCCAGTGTGTTGTTTGTGTCTGCATGTCTGCGTGGCGTCGACTGAGTACGAGTAATTATCCCTCTCTCCGGATGACCACAGGCCCACAGAGCGTCTTAGCTGAAGCCCGGAGCGATGTGCGAATCAAATCAACCAGAAGACGACTGAGCCAGATACAAACTTATGTTTTTGCTGCAGATCTGTCTGTCATGAAGCATGTTTTTGAAAAGCAAAACAGCTTCAAGCACTTGAAAGCGCCAGTGGCATTTCGGCGATGTATGAAAAATTCATGCCCACATCCCCACCTGGAACTTAGATTTTACCGGCCCTTGCTGCATAAATTTTCGCCGACATTCAGCTGCGCTCATTCACCCCGCGCTCCGATTCTGTCTCGCCAAAAAGCTGACATCGCTGAAACCCCACGATAATCCAGGGTTTTCAGTCACACCCAGACCTTCACTCAGAGACCAGGGGCACGGGTCATTCAGGAACAACCGTGAACGAGCTCAGGGTTCAGTTCATCTAATGCTCTTGGAGACCTAATCAGTCTTCATTTGGAGATCCAGGGGTGCAGGCTGCCATTCACCACCACAATCTCAGGGCTCCAGTCACCCAGACCAACACGCAGAGTTCTAAGGATCCAAGAGTTTGCCATCCACGACCCAGGAGTCCAGGTTGTCCAGAGCTCACTCTCAAAGATCAAGAGGTTCGGGTCACCGTGTCCTTCCTTTCAGACACCTCCCTTGAGGAAGCATCCCGAGGATCCTAACCCTTCGTGTCGCCTCCAGATCCGCTCCTGAGGCTGTACGTGTGATGGGAACACGATACGTTCCACCCACCCACGTCTCGAGATGCGGCGACGAGCCAATGACGGGGCTGACGACGTGAGAATCTCCACGCTAATGGGACGCGACGCTGACGTCGCGGTGCACGACAGATCTCGTTTGTTCCCCCGTGTCTAATCTCTTGAGGACCGAAGCAGGCTCTGAAAAAAGACGAACCGCGGAGAACAGACTGCATGGGGGCGTGAGTCCGTCTTGTGGAGCCCATTTTCGTCGAGAACACTTTTCTCGTATCAAGTGGAGTTGTTCTCCTGGGGAGTGGGTCCAGGTGCCTGACCTTGGAAAGCCAAATGTCCTTCACCCCAATCGTTTGTGTTCATGTGTTTGTCTGGTTGGAGTCGGCCCCTTGTCCCTGAGGTCGGACCTCGGTTTGGATCCTGCGTCCGCAACGTACGATTTCTGCTTGTGACACAGGAGCATCCTGTGCGATGTGCGTGGGTTTTCTCTCGGGAGCGTCTTGTCTCATTTCCTGTCAGAACGATGTTTTCGGCAGCTAAACAGGACGTGGGGACGTGGTCATGGCGACATACGGGCGGCACGGCCAACTCAGCCACGTGTGGCGTATCTGGACAGACTTTGTTCAGGTGCGCCAACTCCCGTGAGCCTCATCTCAACTTTGAAAAGACTTCTCCGTCAAACAACAAGAACCTTTTGCGCCTGGGGTGCAAAAGAACGGGACTATTTTCTTTGTAGGTAAGGGCCTCTCCCTCGGATCTCCCGTCTAGTGACCGGTAATTTTATCAGATGAGCCCATTTGGTGCCCAGACTACAGAGCTTCGCTTGGTGCCGACATTAAAGCCACCTCGGATCGAATCAGGAGGGAGTCTCCCAGGGGAAAATTTTCTGTGATTACTCCTGGCTCCGGACCGACAAAGTTGCGACTTCCATTTCCCCCTCGCTGCAGGAGAAATAGGTGGAAAGGGAGGGAAAACTTCTGGTCCCTGCTTTCTTCATCATCACAGCCGCATCACCTTCCGCACGTGACGAAGTCAAAGACACTCCTGATTCTTCACCGGATCCAGGGTCGGGGTCCAGGAAGAGGGAGGGCGACCCAGTCCTGACCACAGTCCAACGCAACGAGGTTTCACCCAGTCCAGATGAGATTCCAACCCAGGTGGAGGGAGGCAGTCCTCACCAAGGAGCGACCCCATAGGGACACGGTTCTGGCCATAGTGCCGCCCAAGGAAGGAAGGAACTCGAGTTCAGGCAAAAGTCGTAAACATTTTTCCAACCTTCAGTTCAAGGCGAAACTATTTTACAGGATGCGCTGGAGAACCCAGAAGTGGTGCGTTCCCGCGGTGACTCCCGATCCCAGCCAGGTGACGGGTTTCCCAGGGAATCCCGGGCGAGGCGCACGTGCCACTTCGGCGCGTCAGGAAAACATTTCGGGGAGCGGCACGACGCCCTGCTCGAGCAGATCCAACATTGGAACCTTGATCTTCAGAGGTTCTACTTTGGGGGCAGAAAGGAGTTTGTTGGGTTGCAGCTCAAACTTCAGTTTCTTCTTGTTTTTTTTTGGCGTGAGAGAAGGTGTCTTTTTGTGCCTGTGGCACAAAAATAGTTTGTTGGAGGCAAAATGCTTTGGGAAGCTGAGAGCTGGGGTCTCCGCCCTGGATCCGCCTGAGCCTTTCTGATTCCCATCACAGCTGTGTTAAATTAATTGTCACGAAGTTTTTTGTGCCAATAGGAATTTTTCACTCCGCGATCAATAGAGTCTGTGGGGAGGCAATTCATTGCTTTTCCTCGAAAGCTTTCACAAACGAGTTGTTGTTGCTGAGTGATTTCTCTCCCGCCTCCACTCCAGAAAAAAGCAAATCAAATCTCATGTGGGTCGGAGATAGGAATCGGAAACTTGACGACTCACGGCGCACACGCACGGAAGACAACACGGAAATGTGATTGATAAATTCACCTCAGCTCAGACGGGTTGTCGAGCGCCGCTGGCAAACCACGTGAGATTTTTATTTCATCTGAATTGGGTGGGCGCGACTCTGACGGGTTGAGCCCCGGCGGATCACAGAGCGCCCCGACCCGCAGAGAAACCAGCTTGGCCCCGACGGGGCACCGTCACGTTCAGACCACAGTGAGAGTGGCGTGTTGCTTGGAACCCTTCCTGGTCTGACCAGAAATACGAGAACAATGCCTTTCCACACGCAAAATCAGAAAGCTGTTTTGCTCCGAGGACACAGAATCCACGATTACCTTCCAACTGCCAACCTCTGTTGCGATGCAGTGGAACATCACAATCAGCAAAACGGCTTGTCACACTGAATGTCAAACGGGGTTTTCTGAAAATCCTGACCATTGTTGTGGGCGGTTTTTTTTGTCCCATTGACTTCTTTTTACCCTGGAAAAGGTTCGCCTTTTGCTCTGTGTGCGACCACTTGAACGCAGTTTCTGCTCTTTGCAATTCCGCACTGAAGTGAAAGAGCGCCTTCGTCTTCCGGCTGCTGACAGGAATTTTACTGAGTTCATTAGGCGCTGCGCACACCTGGAGATCTTCATTAGAGCGACCGTAATCCGATTGCGGTGAAAAACGATCCTAATTGCGTGAGTCTCTGCTCGCAGCGCCGATGGTCCTCCAGCTTCAGAACGCGACAATAGAGCAAAAGAGACGATGAATGAAGCACAACGAACAGACAGAGTGGACAGTGCTTCTGCGAACCAGAGGAGAAGGTATCCTCACGGCGAAATGCTGACTGCGTTGCGCGGATAGCATAACGCCACTTTCGCACCACCAATTGCAAGAGGGAAAGAAAAATGAAAGGGAACAGCGAACAGCTGCTGACTCCGAATGTGAGACCCACTGAGAGATCACGCGAAACAACGGGAGAACTGCAACGACGCGTGTTGACAGGACATTGTCCGTTGAATTTGAGAACAATTTCTTGTCAGAGTCCCCATGTTTCCTACTGATGCGACCAGTTTGAGCACAACAGAAATCTTCAAAGGACTGAAAAAGAACCGGTCGAGCCCAAAACTGGCTTTCTTGGGGTCAAGGCCGCAGCTCTGGGTGGGACCCTTGCCAAGACCGAGGTGCTCCCTGTCCCGATCCTGAATCCAGTTGAAAATTCAACAACACCCGTCCCTCGTCTTACGAATCAACGTGGCTGCATATTCCCGGACTCCAAACCCTCCGAAAAAGCATGCAGCCCTGCTTTTGGGAACGCGGAATCACTCTCTACCCAGCGAAATTTGATTCCGCGGTTACGGCTCTGTGTGGGACAAACGACACTTGCAACGCACTTTACAAAACCTGCGACAGACGGTGGGTGGATCCGACTGCGAAGTCGCGAAAACGTTGGCTGTCCGTAGTCGTGACTGGAAAAGGTTGACATTAACTCCGGGAATAGATCAGAAACTGCCAATGAAGCAACGAAACTGGAGATAGCAAACGCAATTGTATTCTTCAAGGCACTTTTTTCAATTCCAACTGAGAAGTTCCAACAGCACTGAGGAGATGAAAACGACCTGCAGCATAGAAGTCAGCAGAAATAAAACAGGACACTTCTGACCTGAAGGGCATGTGATCCTTTCTGTCTGATGGTTTATGTTGTTGTCCGAGTACGCAGCGCTTCTCTGGTTCGGTTTGTCCGGAGCTGACTGTACATTCGTTCACTTATTCACACCATCCATCTCTGCCCGTTTCTTGACGTCCTGTTCAATCAACTCCAGTCCTGCTGCGTGTTCACTTCGCGCTTGAAGTCTGCGAGCAAGTTGCTGAAGAACAAAACTCTCCTTCTGCTCCGAAACTGATGCCTTTGCTGTAAGAGAAAACAAGAGAGAAGAGAGGGAAAGAGAGAGAAGAGAAAGAGAAAACGAAAGAGAAGAGAGGGAAAGAGAGAGAAGAGACAGACAGACAGACAGACGACAGACAGACGGGATATGAGGAAAAGGAGACAAAAAAGGGAGGTGGAAGGTACCCGGAGAACAGAGAGAGAGAGAGAGAGAGAGAGAGAGAGAGAGAGAGAGAGAGAGAGAGAGAGAGAGAGAGAGAGAGAGAGGGAGGGAGGGAGGGGGAGATAGGTAGAGACTGACTGGGGAGGAGGGAGAGAAAAGGTGAGCGAGACAGAGACAGAATGACAGGGAGAGGAAGAATGGAGGGAAGCAGAGAGAGACGGAGATGGGGAAAGCCATGCCCAACAATCAGTTCATGCTTCTCAATTGCTAGTTTCTTCGTGTCCTTTCCGAAACACAGAGTGTTTTCGAGTTCACACCAAAACCCAACAGATCACTCAGGCTTCAGTGGAAGAATCTGCAAGCAGCACTCCAGACAGGCACCTCGGGCACCACACAAGAACTGCTCTACTTGTCTGCACTCTTCTCACTTTCTTCATAATTACTGAAGGTTTAAGCCTCGCCGGGATCCCTGGAGGTTCCACTCTTAAGCCAATCAGCGCCGAGTCCCGTTGTCTCGGCACAGGTAATGCGATTACAGTTTCGGCGCGGAGTCGGTGAGCACAACAGCGTCTTCAGATACAGGGGCGGACCCAGACTCAAGCTGCCCTGAGTTCACGTAGATGAGCAGCAACTCAGGGGTCAAATTGCGATGGGGCCGAACATGAATGGGGAGGCCTCGGGGACTAAACCCCGCCTGGAGTATGTCTCCTCCCCTAGTTTTGCGCCACAGGCACAAACGTTGACAGGAACCTGTGGTGTCGCCCTTGACCAAATCTTGGAACCACCCACCCCCGCCAGTCTGCCTTCAATTTTTTGCTGTTGACAGTTTACTTTGTCAAAGTTGTGACTGTATCCAGCTGGACAGGAGACCTCAGGCCAAATCTTTGGTCTCCTTGGTGTGCGCTTGTGTGTCTGTGTGTGTGAAGAAAGGGAACACCCCAAAACACATCAGAAACCTTGTGTGGTTTGTGCGGGTCGGTGGAGCTGCAGTTCATCCATCACGTCCACGCTGCTGACATCGAAGTTCAGGTTGTTGTTCAGCTGCACTGCTTCAGCAACGCACACCGCGAAACACTGCAGGAGATTGATGTGAGCGGACAGGCGAGTCTTGTTCAGTCCAACCAGACAAGAGGATCGTTGCGCACGTCGAATCAAGCGTCACTTTGCGTGTTGCTTTCGTTTGGTGCGAACTCAGTTTGCGAAGTGGGTTCGTCTGACAACTACATAAGGCCCCGTGTGTGCCATTCTCTTTGTTCTTTACATTAGATTCCTTTTCAGTAATTCTACTATTAGCCCAGTGCAGCCATGTCAAACCATTTAATACAAAAGACTTAAATACTTTGACATCAGTACACTTGCAAAACAGTAGATAACTTGATAATCTACTATCAGATTAAGAACTCAGACAATGGTATAGCTGGGGCCTTATGTATGGTAAA
>JAAUXT010016645.1_pt1 | contig 17257 bp, 10 predicted proteins | sample 7278171 | NCBI WGS metagenome assembly JAAUXT01 (sample SAMN14350112, study PRJNA611818) | marine sediment metagenome | isolation source: surface marine sediment (1.8m) | place: French Polynesia: Moorea | collected 2018-08
AGACAGGGTTCTCACACTGCACAAAAATGGTTCCTGTGAAATCACACAATGACTTTTCGAGACCTTTGGTTGAGAAAGGAGTTGTGTGATTGAACAGGAACCTTTTTGTGAGGTGAGAACCCATTTCTACCACGATGCGAGCTCGTACGACATGTTTAGAGATCGCACAGTTGTAGAATCACAGCGCAAACTTCCTCATTATTGATACACCGGTGTTGCGCGTTTCTCTGAATTCTATTGTTTGTTTCAAAACAACGACCAGCTTGAGGAGGCAACGTACGGGCGAACGAGCGGTACGTCGTGTTCCGCGGACGGTGAGGACCCGGTGTCGCCCGACAGGCTGCCGTGCGTCGCGAGTGTGCTCGACACGCCGACCCTCGCGTCGTGCAACGGGAACGAGTACTGTCCGCTCAGGGTGTCGGCGGACCTCGCGGCCGACCCGTGCTCGGGAAGCACCTTCCCCAAACAGCTCAACGTCTCCTACTCTTGCATCAGTGAGTTGATGCTTCTTTTCTCGCGGCTTTGCAGGAGGGACGGTGAATGATGAGCTGTGCACAGTTTTCGCAGTCAGGGTCGTTTCTGCCAGGTACGAATTTCTGATCATTTTCATCCGAGCGGCCAAAGGTTTGGATGTGGTGCACAAGGCTGGAATCGAAGTGGGCAGGAGCGACAGGAGCGTTTCCTCTGTGGGGTCGCCCTCCATTACATCGGCTGTCGCTCTGAAATGTGGAACGCGCTGACTTTTTCTCCGTCAGAGAAGACGCCAGGCCAGTTTGTGTGCGAGGGGGAGACGCTGAGCATCATCTGCCCCGACAACGAGGTGATCCAGGTGTTGGAGGTGTCGTACGGCACCACTGATGACGACAGGTGCAAGGACGACCCCAACCAAAAGGTGACGTGCCAAACATTTCTGGTCAGTTTTGTGTTTCGAAGTCTCCTTGTGTGAGATCACGGCCTCTTCGTCTGGCTTGTTCATTCGTGGTGCACCTGGTTGCAGTTCACAGAGTGCTACTCGCCAGACGCGGGCATCAGAGTGACGGAGCTGTGCAACCACAAGCGCGCCTGCGCCGTGCAGGCCTCGGAGGCCATGTTCGGACCCACATGTCCCGGCCACAAGAAGGTGCTGTCCGTCGCCTATCAGTGCGGCAGTGAGTAGTTTGTTGCATCTTTGTCGTGCCGCGTCGGGGAGAGGTCTGCTGTAGTGCTTGTGTTGGAAATGGTATTGTGAAAATGATGACAGGGACCTTTCGGTAGCGCAGTCTGTCATGATTACCAGGCACTTTGGAAAGGCGATTTACGTGTCAATCTGGGTTTGATGGCATTGAGGTTCTGGAGAAAGAACATTCAAAAGACATTTTGACGCGTCGTCCAGCTTGGTTCTCGGTGGTACTCACCTCATAAAATGGGTCGTTTGAGTCGATGCGTTCAGTTTATTGCCTTGTTGTGTAAAAAAACTTTGAGAGCGAAATATCTTCTTCGTTGAGCCGAAATGAAGTCACTACAGGGATCAAGGTACTGATTGTTCTGTTTCATGTCAAACGGAAAGTTCTGCCACGTACTCTTACCGAAGGCGTTGCACAGAACGCAGGAAAAGAGAATGGGTGTGTTTGGTCGCAAGGTGACCGACCTCTGAAAAGTTGATAGCACGAACTTTCTGCGGACTGTTAGTGTTTGTGTTTGCCTCTGGCAGCGTGTCACAACCACGACGGAGACGACCAGAAGTGCGACGACTACGCGCTGCGCGGCGAGTGCGAGGCGAACCCGACCTGGATGATGGCGTGGTGCCGCAAGTCGTGCTGGCGCTGCGACCTCACAGGTGCGTCAGAACTGCCGTGTTGTGTTGACTGAAATGATAGGTTTTGAGCACGAATACACAGCCAAGAGACACAACCCGTGAGTGTCTGCGTTTCCACGTGCGATGTAACTCTTGAGCTGGGAATGCCGCGACGACCGGTGTCTGTCGAAGTGGTCAAGGTTTTCGATATTGCGTGCAGACTCGTGCAGCGACGCGGCGGACACCGAGCAGTGCACGCACTGGGCGTCCATCGGCGAGTGTCACAACAACCGCGACTGGATGTTCACCAACTGCCAGGCGTCGTGCAACAAGTGTCACCAGACGGCCACCATCGACGACACGTGGCAAGACGAGCGCTGGGATCAGCCCCCCGGTGCGTCTTGCTTCCGCACACACATTCGTTGCTGAAACAATTGGCTTCCAAAGTCGAGAAAAGAAATAAGATCGCGGGAAGCGGAGTCGACTTTGAAAAAGACTGAAAAGCCATTGTGACAACTCATGGCGTTCTCCTTCAGAGCACGTCCACGATGATGTCCTCGACTCCGGCAAGAAGAACGAAGAGGCTGAGGCTGCGGCTCAGCGAGATGAGAGGAGGAAGAACCGCAGCGACAGGGGCGGCGACGCCGAAGGACTCCCGCTGCAGAGGTACTACAGCGTGTTCGCCATCGTCGGCACTGTGGGCATCCTCGGCGGAATGATCGTGTGCTTGTCTTTCAAAAACAAGGACCAGAGAGGACCATACAAAAAGTCAGCGTAGTGACATTTTCAGGGACATTGCGAGCAAGTAGGTAGAAGTTGTGGATGGTTGTCAGAAGTATGCGCTTCTCAGTTCTGAGGTCAGTGTCCTGGAAAAGGGAATTCGTTCGCCACAGAGCGAACGTGGACTTCGCGGGTGCGCCAAGAGATTCTACTCAAAGAGATTACGGGATGGGTGAAATGGTGAGAAATTGAAAAGAGACGGTCTTGGCGTGGGGACATCAGAACTGGCAGAACGAACTGCGAACTCAAATCCAATGAGCCAAGCAACAATCTTGACGCGTACAATACACACCAAGACGATTAGGTTTCACTTGAACACCGCAACAAAAATTTTCCAAGGTTCTTTTCCCCGTGCCCCCCCGGAAAAAGAAAATATCCTGAGAATGTGATGAAATATCGACATCTGAAAAAGATTCCAAAGGGTGTTTTGGATTGGACCCCACACCCCTGGAAAAAATAGTTGTCATTTGTTGCTTGGATTCCAGGGAGGCAACATGTCTACGTGAACTTGTTGCTAGTTCGGCGCAGTCAAGTATTCTTGTTCAAGCTGAGTGGTGACGCATTGGCCACGTTCTTTATTTGTCACACCAGGCTGTTTCTTTACAAAAGGGGCTCAGAGGAACCTTTCGCAAAAAGTGAAAAAAGTTCTCCCCATCTCGTCACAAAATTGTTCGTGTTCTGCTGAAATAACCACCACCACCCCACTCCAGCATTATTTTCAGCGTGCTTGGCCGTCATCTTGGAATGCCCGCCGACGGTTCGGCACAGCGCGTGTCTGCATGGACAGGTGTTCTTGTTCTGTTTCTCTGGTTCGCAAGAGTTTTTGAGTGTAGTTTTTTCCGCGACATGGTGACCGCAAACATGAAGCGAGTGTCCACGCGGATGAGTGTTCTTTGGCGTTAAACACGTGCGACGTGTTGTCTATCACCCTGTTCAGCCATTTGAGATGGGGCTCTGCAGCAGCACCTGCAGAACGTGTCGGATGTTCAGAGATTTGTGCAAACGAGCTTCTCCTTTGTTACACAGAGCGTTTGTTCAATGTCTGATTGTTGCTTTGTTCTCAAAGGCACTAAAGGGAACGAAGCGAGAAAATGAGGCGTGAGTTTGTTTTTGATCACGAGTTCGTTGACCTGTTTGTCGCTCGTGTTTGTTGACTGTCACTTGCCAGAACTCGAAAAGTTTCCCTGACTGACTTTCGCTTGCGAGAATGAAAGCTTCGTGAAATGAAAATGCAAATCATCGAAACGGCGCAGACACACTGACGAAAACTGCTTGATTGATATATTTTGGACAATTAGAAGTATTAATCAACCAAGCCTGTTTTAAACACCGGGAACTTGGTCTGAATAATTATTGCTGCTTCTGCAAAAAACAGTTTTAACATTCTTTACTTGTTGTTTTGCCTATGCCAAAAAAAGTGGAGATTGCCTTGTACAATTCATAAGATTTGAAAATCTTTCTTCTCAAGCTTGTCTGGTCTTGAAAACTTGAAAACTAAATTGTAGTTTGTCAAACACCTTTGCTTTTCCACAACTAAATTGTATGAAGGGGAGGTTTTACTTTGGGGTAATGCAGACAATAGTAAAGGTTCAGTTATTTGTAAATACGAGACCTAAATTGGAGGCCACATAGAAGAAAAAAACACAAGGATACCTGGAAATCTCTTTGAAAACGTGGAAAAAATCTTGGAAAAATCATGAAATTTTGTCACTTTGCTTTGGTGGGAACCCTGCGGATGATAATGGTATTCCAGTGTGTCCACAGGCTTTCTGACCGACTACGTTTCCAAATCAGGGGGTGTTACTAAACTGCGAAACTAAACCAAGCTGGAAAATCATCAGGACCAAATTTTGATCATTTTCTAGCCTGGTTTAGTCACCCACCCGAAGGGGGGGGGGGGTCAACTGAACAGGTCAACTAAACCAGGCTGGAAACTGATCAGGACCAAATTTGATCATTTTCATCAGCTGCAAAGATGGATGACAGTGGTTTTCCCAATGTATCCAGGGGCTTTCTGACTGACTACGTATCCAAACTGAGTGGGGTGGGTTGACTAAACTAAGCCAGGCTGGAAAATGATCAGGACCAAATTGTGATCATTTTCCAGCGTGGTTTACTAAACCTGCTAAACTAAATGCGGCTGTATCTTTGGAACGAGTGGCGCGCGGCTGATGAAAGTCTGGTTGTTTTCTGAGCCAATTGTATCCCTTTTCTGTCGCTTCGGGATTTTTGAGTACGTCCGCGGGAGAAGAGACTGCCCAACTTTTGGGCAGATCTTTGGGAGGTGGGTCAGCGCCCCCCCCCCCCAAAGCAGAACAAGGAGGAAGGGCCCAACCCGCCCCCTTTTGAGAGATATAATTTCAGGATCGGTGCCACCCTTTAACCTCACCTTGAAAATTTCAAAGGCTCCCGATCCGCCTGTGTTGAAAGCTGCGCTTTCTTTAATTCGTGAACGAGTTATTTCTTTCCACGTTGTCAGACTCTCAGTGAAGGGAGCTTCATCCCCACCCCATCACCTCTCGGAATTTTTCTGTGTATCAGTTGAGAAAAGAAAGACTTTGGCCACAACATTTATGCGCGCAAATTTACCGTCAAACTCGGCCGTGGAAGTAACGCACGTGTTTGGCTGGTGCAAAATTTTTTCCACCATTATGCCAAGTTTGGCAGCACAAAAAAGAAGGCAGAAATTTCAGTATTCTTGTTCTCAATGTTTCCAAAATGTCATTTGTTTCTTCAACTTCCAGAAATGTTGAGATATGTGATAAAGTCTAACAACTGCTACTTTTTAGGTGATTTGAGGAGGCACTGTTGAAGGTCGCAAAAAGCGACCTCAACTGTCTGACCAAATTACCCACAGGCAGTGTCAACCAAAAGTATGTGTACAGCAGTTTCATGGTCAAGAAAATTTCAAATTTGGATCTTTTGGGTATTTTTGAATTTGTACAGGTCAAGGATAATGCATGAATTAGGAATTTGTCAAGTGTGCATTTTTAGGTTTTTGAGGGCAAAAAAGTTCAAATTTTTAGGGTCACTAAATTTTAAACTGAACTGGACAAATTAGGCAATGTCTCAGAAAGTATAAATATTTGATGGAGGATATATATTGATGAAATGTAGTATATTGATTGGGTGTTAGACCAGTATTATTTGTTATTTTTTTATTTTCAAAAATTTGTATGTAGTTTTTAAGTGGGGCCAAAGTTTTGGTATAAATTTGGGATTTTAGGAATGTGTCAAAATTGGTATTTTGCAAAGATTTTGGTGAGCTTTATGTGCAATTACATGACAAGTTTTAATATATAGATAATTTGGGTGTATTCCAAGTGATAAAAATAACAAATGTATTGAAATTGATAAATTGTGCATCTGCTTATTTGTGTTTGGGTTGCTGTGTTTTGGTAGCTGTGTTTAGGTCATTGTTCAGGTCACTGTGTTTGGGTCGCTGTGTTTAGGTGGCTGTGTTCAGGTTGTTGTGTTCTGGTTGCTGTGTTTAGGTTGCTTCTCAAATCACCGGGAGCTCCATGGAGCTTTTTTTGGTCATGTACAAGATCCCCTTGGAAACTAAAGTTGCACTCGTTTTGGGCCTCTGAGGGTTGGAATGAAAAAGTCAATTCCCCAAGTGCTGAAAGTCACACCTGAAGTATGGTGTCAAAAACTGGTCCCAAAAAGTGCGATTTGCATGCGAGTTTAACACACGGTTTGCACTCAGTTGATGAAGGTGTGAGTTTTCATTGCGGTGAACTGAAGGAAGACTGGGAATCCAGTTGAAGTCTCACAAAATCTTCTCCAGACATCTGAGTATGATTTGGAGTGCATCTCACTTCCGTAATTGCAGTTGTAATCTGGGTGTTCCATTCAGCGAAAGAAGAACATGACAATGATTTTGCATTTCATGCACTTCAATTTATGACAATGTGTCGAAGGCACAGCGGAAATGAAACTGTACGCTGCAAACTTTTCCGGATTTCCTTGCCTGAATATGGTTGCAACCCGAAGGGGTGACAAACCGGGCAGCGCAACAGGTTTTGGTCTTGATTGTTAGACTTGATGGACGGTTTCCTTTTGAGTGAGGAAAGCTTTTGCCTCTGAAAGCCCAACTGCGCCACCGCAAACGGAACTGGGCGTGCCTGTTTCTTTGAACATTCTTCAGACGAGACTCAATAGTGGTCAGAGGCAGCGACTTCCGAATCAAAACCACCTGTACCTCGTCTAGTGAAGGCCAGCAACACGGATACAATGTCTTGTTACTAAGTGGCAGAGCTCTCTCTCTTTTGATGTGTGGCATCTTTGTAATTAGTCCTTCTTTCCGGATATCTTTGGCGAACAGGTCCGCCGCCTTTTTATAAGAAAGACTGAAGAATTTCTTCATGCCTGGAGGAGAGGTTCTTGGAATTGAACGGATATACTTTGACTCCATTTAGGCTGGCTGCTCAAATCCAGTTTGTGATCTTTCGAGGGACGGGGAACGGAGTGCGGAAATGACGGCTCGGCGAAGTGATGTTGCAGCGAGAACCTGCGCTTTAATCCTGGACAGACGACGAATTAATAGAGCTCAGCAGGGTTTCCATCCTTTCATCTGACCGACTGAGACCACAGTTCACGCAAACAGACCGGCTTCTCTGCGTGGAGTTTGTCAGTTTGTTGTCTCCTGGCTGTTTTGTTGTGCTGGCTGATTCATTTGTTGCGCAAGTACTTCAGGATACGTGCGCACTGTCGAACGTTTCACAGAATTCTGCATCAAATCAGTGCTGGGCAGATCAGCCAGGAGCATGTGGCACCTGAACTGCAACTCTTTTTCTATCTGCAAACCACACAACCAAGAACACGCTTGCGTTACACGGGTGTTAGAGCACGGGCAGGGAACGTGTGCACTAAGTTGTGTTCCTCCAAAGAAAACCTTTACAAAGAACTTGCTTGATGATCCTGGAGACGAGCGGATTCACTGAGCTGGACTAAAACACACGAACACAGGACTCAGGCCCATGAACCAAGAACTGCTGCATATCCACAGGCTCCTGAAGAGCCGTTCGTGTCACCACACAGCAGACTGACTTCAGACGATTGACCTCAGCACTGGTCGATGTGCGCACGAAAGCCCCGAATGCGCGAGGATCCGACGTGCGAGGGCCTCGCTGCTGCATGATGCGAGACGCAAACATGAGTGGGTCTGAATTTCTCAGATACAGCAAAGGATTTGTTCCAGACACCGTTTTATTCCTATTCTTGAACAAGAAACGAAAGACAACAATGGATGTGCGATCGCACACCAGATTTCTGTGAAAAAGCCGAAAAACGAATGACATGTGTGACCTACAACGTGCGAGCGAAAGAATTTGGTGAAACAAGTCGAAACAGGAAATTTATTCTTTGGATCGAGAAATCAGACAAAAGTACGTCCTGAATCAACGACACGAAGAAGCCATGTTTCGCACAAAGCAGATTCGAAGACATGGGCTGACAGTTTCCAACAGGACAGAACATCACCAGGAATCACAAAACAAGCTTCTGTACACAATGTGCTCGAGCCCTTCTGATCGTCATCTTGGCTTCCATCTGGTAGCTGCAGTCAGGGAATGTACAATGTGTTTGAGACATCTCCACGTGAGCAGTGTGTTCTCACGATGAAGCACACGCCGAAATGTACTCAACCCTTGCAGCAAAAAGCGATCTCGTCTCATGTCAGTTGCTGCATGGGCGCGTTTGACGTTTTATTTACACGCACACCCACGTACACACACCCACACACACCCACACACCCACACCCACCCAAACACACACACAGACACACACCCACACACACACACACACACACACACACACACACACACACACTAAACAGAGCAGTGCCGAACAGGAAATGCGCACGTTTTGTTTGATTGTGCAGGTTCTTTGTGGTCGAATGTCCGTCTGTTTGCCACCATAACAAACGCAGGAGAACATCACACTGAGGCCGTCGTCAGATCCAAGGTCTGCATGGACTTGGGATCTTCACACGTGAGTGACCACGGTGCTGCGAGTCTTGCTGGGACCCGGGCTCCTGTGCGGGCCCTCTCCTGGCGCTGTGTTATGGTGGACCTCCTGTCAGATGGCGGAGGACGGCTTCTTGGTGAGCGACTTCTTGTAGACGCGCTCCGTCTGCGGTGGACTCGACGCCGGGATGTAGAAGCGCCGCCGCCTCTTCTGACACATGCGCCTCAGCTGCTGGCGGAACTGCTGCCCCGATATGACGTAGATGAAAAAATTTATGGCGTAATTCACTTCGGATATTAACTCCAGGATCTGACTGGGGCTGTAGAGTCGCCTAAAGAGCTTGATGGCCAGCCTTTTGTTGGTTTGAGCCGAGATGTCTAGGGTGATGGAAACTAACACCAAAGGCAGCAGGGTCACGATATAAGTAAAGGAAATGATCAGCAACATACACGTCGTCTTATTCCTCTTGGAGTACGCTCTGACAGAGTGCACATTGCCGTGCTTGGAAATGTCTTCTTTGAGCGAGTGGACTTTCCAAAGGATGACCATGTTCAGAATGAGAATAAGCACTGCAGGCAACATAAACTGCAGGACGAACTGGTACAGATAAATGTGCATCGCTATGTAGATCTTCCTGTACTTTGTGGAGGCGCCGCACATGTTGTCCTCGTCCGATTTCTCAATGACGATCAGTCTGAAGATCTGAGAATACGACAGCAGCGCGAAGACGACGAAGATGGTCGTCAGAGCGTTTCGAGGCCTGCAGAACACGTCCTTTTTGAAGGGGAAATTGACAGCGATGTAGCGCTCAAGTGTCATACACAGCACGATCCAAGACGACATGAGGAAACAAACGTGCTCCGCAAACTGGTGAATCTGCAAAAAAGGCAGAATTTCCTCAGAATGTTCTTCGATGTTGCCTTTTCTACATCTCCAAAATGGAACCTTTTTGTTTTGTGCGGATTTTTTGTACGGACACACTCTCATTGATGAAACGTTTGAAAAAGTTTTTGCTGCGTTTTCTTTGAAGCTTTTTCCAAAAAAGCACAAATGTTTGACCCCAAGAACTTCAAGTGTAACAAAAATGTTTTTACACTCTTCCTGAAAAAATGTCAAGCTTTGATACCTTGTCTGAAGAAGTATCACAGCTTGGCACTTGCCAAACAGGGAGTGCAAATATTTCCCACTTGCTGTTTGGGACTGTGCAAGCTTTGCACATAAAAACTCAGACGTGTATCTTTTTTCTAGAATGCATATCCCATAAACTACAATTGTCGTGTGCAGTTTAAAATAAAAAGAAAAGAGCATCAATAATTGATTTTTCTGATTGCTGCATTCAAAAAAAAGGGTGCAGGACTCCAACTCCAAAGTTTGCAGGTTCAAGTCCTTCCAAAAAATTTTAATTTAATTTTTTGTTTATTTTAGAATTTTTGTTTGATTAGAAAGGTGAACCAGAACATTCACTGCTTGGAAATACACTGCATGAAGTGTGACAAAAAATCTTTCAAAATTGTTTTTTCTGGTCATCACAGAAACAGGGCACTTTTGGTGTCACAGAAAACGTTTTTGACGCTTCGTTTGCAGCTCTGTTGTGTCTGTGCATGAACGGCGAATATTGTGGTGTCCAATGAGTTACCTCGACCTGTTTCCCAGTCTCAGTCTCAGTTTAGTTCTGAGTCTCTGCCAAGTACCTGTCTCTTCTGAGTGAACCAAAAAGTACCACTCAAAAGAGTCAGCTCTTGTGAGCAGTACTGTTTTGGTGTCACACCAGAGGCTCACAACTGACCTGTGACTGAGACTGAGAAACAGGTCCAGGCACGTCTCCCAAATCGGTCGTTTCTAGTTTCGTTCGAAAATTGACGTGTGATACAGTTTCTCATTCAGTACAAACAGAACTTCATTCCACACCATCCTCGTTGAGAGAGGCACTGAGCAGGTGTCCGCTCTGGTCGTGCAGACATCTGCTCCTTGGAGTACTCATGTTATTTTCACAAACAGCAGGGTGTGCAATTCTAGCAATGTTGCCATCAACGGAAGAACGTGCGACGTGCTGTTTGTCAGAAACAAATAGATTCCAAAGAGGGACCCTCTGTGACAACTTGCGCTTGTTTTCTCTGAAGTCCGGATGTTTGTGTCGGGATCTCGTTCAGCGGTCCGGGCAACAAACCCACGAACACTCAATGGATTCGGCGCACAAACCTTGCAAGCGGCGTCTCCGTATTCTGCGAAGATGCCGTCGTGACCAGTGTGCCACAGCAGACTGTTGAGTCTCTTGATGTACTTGAACACGAGCACAAAGCTGTCGAATACCGCCAGGGTGCAGAGGTAATGAGAATAGGACTTGTATCTGTAGCGCTTCGACTTGAGCACGAGGAAGGAGAGAATGTTTCCTGTGACGCCAATCAGCGCGACGATGGGCGTCCCGATCTGCAGCGCCCACCACGTCCACGGCATGTCCGAGAGCCCGGCGCGGGGGAAGCCTGCAATGTCAAAGAGACGGGCACTCAGCCAGCTAATCACCGTCAAACATGTGTCTTGACCACGGAGAGATTTTTACTTCAAAGACACATACATTCACAAGAAGTCCTTCAATGTGCAAAGACTACCTTTCTCAGTTTTCAGTTGTTTTTGACCAGTTGGTTTGCAGCAAATTCGGAGCAGGGGACAATGACAATTGAACATTATGTTTTGGTGTCAATGCAGTCCCCCAAGCCCCCAAACACTCGGGAAGCGACTGAAAGAGGCTGAAGGCACTCTGAAGGGAGCCCCAACTTGACCTCCCAGGCAAAAGAATAAAATTCCTTTTTGTTCTTCTCAGGGGCCATGCTGGAAGGGGACTCAGCCACTGCGCCAGTTGACCACAACACCAACAGATGGAGGGTAGGTTTCGTACTTTTGTTGATGCGATACACAGTTTTGCACAGCTGAGTACTTTGATGCAAGAGATCAAACAATAGCAATTGATAAAATGTGCAACAAACACACACGAATGGGATCACGAAGAAAACTTCGATGTCAGATATGGAAGGTACAAAGCGACCGCGCACTTGGATTCAGCCACTCAACACTTTCACCCCAACAACTTAGAACTTCCCATTTTGTTTCCATGCCCCCTTTTGGGTGGGTGTTCCGGAGTTGTGAGGCGCTGGATTCACAACGTGCTGCACAGACCCTCCGTTCTGCAGAACACACACACACACACACACACACACACACACACACACACACACACACACACACACACACACATGCAACTGCAAGAACTGGTGTTGCGTTGGAAGCTCTGGGGTGTTGGAACTTTGGCACGGTGATCGATGCCTCGCGAGTTGCTTCGAGGCCGAAGTGCCCTGCAGCACGAAGAAATGTGTGGAGTTCACGTAGCAGGATCTGCTTTGACTGCATGTGGACCTGTAGCAGCCCAGTGTGACAAGGTTGCGGTTCTTTTCTTGCCCAGGTTTATGATGGGTAGATACCGCAGCGATGCAGTCGGGTCTCATTTCTGACCTTCGCAGTTTTCGGCCAGGTCTACTTGCAACGCAGGGACTTCGCATCTCAACGCCGGCAAGTGCTCTTGTTTCTGAGCTGAAACCATGTTTTTCACACTTGGTTCAAGAACATTTGCTCACAAAACTGTTCTTTCACACTTTTCAAAGCGCCTCAAAGCTGTTGTGAGTCTCAAGAAGCAGAGTGCTCATTGGTGCTTGTTCTCAACCCTGTGCAGTCGTGGTTCAGACTTTACAATTGGTTTCTTTGTGGAGAACCGCAAGGACTGGGACAAACGCGTACACCTCTGACCATAACACAACAAATAAGTTCTCAGTGAATTGAAAGAAAAGAACGACGTGCATTTGACTACACGCAGAGCAGCGTCGGACAAAGGTCAAGAAAAAGCAAACCTGACACAAACAACTTGGACAAAGAACATTGCCAAGGTGAGCTTTCACAAAGACTGATCTGAAGAACTGTCAAAGGCCTTGCAGGAAGCCTTCAGCGGTGCGGCAGCGACAGTAGCAGTATCTATTGTGAACTAAAAGCATTAAACGAGGAGCGTAGGTGTGACGCAGGTCCTTTGTCAGCTGAGTGCTGGAACAAGTCAAGAGACCAGATCCAGTGGAAAGTCTGAGGCCCCAGTGACTTCGTGCGTTCAGATGTATGCCAGAAGTACAACAAATGTTCGTGTTTAAATTTGTCAATTTGGAAAGGGTGGATTTGCGTGAATAAGGAGGAAAAAACTGCACTTGTCACTGCTGCTATTTGCTCTTGATTGGACGTTCATCAGAATGGAACTTCGTCTGTTGCTGTAGTGATGGGCATTGGCGTCCCATGATCACCAGGGCCTCGTTGCGTCTCTGGCCTCGTGTCCTGTTATCACCTGCAATGACTTTAGTGACGCCAGTACCAAGACCGTTCACCAGCCCGAGGGATAATCAAACTGATGTTTCGTGGGAGATCTTTCCGAAATAGACTTCTGCGCAGAATCAAGTGTAGTTACCAAATTGGATTCACCTGTTCATTCAAACGAAATCATATCACATTTTTGGCGCAGGAAGGACTGAATGACTCCCAAGGGATTTTCTCAAATCTGACGCGACTCAAATCCTCGGGTTTGTCATTTTACTTTTTTCACCACAGGAAAGATTCTTCCTCGAGATTTGTCGAAGCCCCCTCAACAAGTCTCAAGGTACACGCATTCGAGTTGAGCTGAGCATGAGGACTGTCATCACGGCGATTGTCTGGGCGTATCTCATCCAGGAAAGTTGCAAAGCGTTGAAGCTCCTACTCCTGAAGCATTCATTCGGGTCTCATCAATTTCTGTTCATTATGCAGATTGTGACTCCTCCAGGCGGAGCGACGGTGTGTGCGTGGATGTTAACATCCGACATCAAGGCTTTTCCCCAGAGTTGGGGGCTTTTCTGCATCTCGTTTGGACAGGACATATTTCGTTGGATTTCAAACAAGTCCCGACTGAACAGGACAAGTCCGAGACATTTGAAGTTTCAAGTTTGTTCGAGATCACATCAAAAAGTGTGTGTTTTCCTTTTCTAACCAACGGAGGCGTTGCTTTGGCAGGCGCAATCTTCATGCCGCCCTCCTGAAAATGAACTTTACCAGGGTGCCGGCGTCCTGTCTGGTTGTGAGGGACCACGACCGGGACTGAATGGCGGTCACTCGATTGCGCTTGCAAAGCGCCTGTGTTCAAAGCTCTGCTTTCAAAAATGAAGTCTCTCGATTGTGGAACAAAACTAGATGCTTGCCCGCTAGTCAGTAGCCTTCTGGTACTTGTCTGGTCAGCCTTCCTCCTCCACAATGCGGAACTTCTGTGCCATTGTCCAGCGCATTACACAAATTTGAATGCACGCAGACAAATGCCTTTTTCTTTGCCTGCCCAAAACGCATCCTGTATGACTGTTGAAATTTCACCAAACAAAAACTGAACTCCAGTGTTCATGCATGTCTGTACGTATTGAACCTCATTTTTTTGGACGAAAGGTCGTCACGAAATTACACAATGCAATTGAACTCTGCAGGTGAATCCTTCTGTGTCCAAGCTGCTTCAGACCGTACGTGCACAAAAATGGTTTGCTGTCCGGTGGCTTGGCAAGAGGCAGATGCCGACCTGGGTCTGGTGTTTGCGATCTGACTCGTATTTCATTCACAAGGCTTTAAGGAAGGTCCGACAATGTCACTTCAGAGCGGACCGTGTCACACTGAGTGAAGGTCAAGTGCTCGAGGTTTGATTTGCATTGCCCCGGGTTTCCAGTTGCATTTCACACCCTGAACACAAAGTGGAGGTGAAAGATGACGACCAAGATTCCATTCCGCGGTCGCTTGGAGCTCAACCGTGTTTTTGCCTTTGTTCACTTCTTGCCACCCACTTCAGATTGCTGTGTGCCACAGGGATCCATTTCACCAACTCTGCCAAGCGCTGCGCATCTGATGTTGGGAAGGGCACAGTAGATGGGAGAGCACGCTGCCTTCGGTGATTTCCATGTCTGCTGGTTGAACAGTGTTTAGTGCTCTCTTGTCTCCTCCTCGGTTTACAACAACTGGCAGACAGCAATTGTCTTTTCTTTTTTTGTTGCACTTTAACACATCAGTGTCAAGAACGTAGAAGCAGAACACAAAACTGCCAATGAAGAAATAACTTGTTTCTTCTTTTGGAATAACTTTTTTGCAGAGTCGAGATTTTGTTCAAGGTTGATGACACATTTTTCGTGAACCTCTTGCCTGTCATTAATCTTTGCGTGTGGACAAAGCGTGGATTCAGTGCACAAGCAGCTCGTTAGATCTGCCGTTGAGATTGAGGCTGGTCTGGCGAACATGGGCCAAAGCTGGTCCCCAGGGATTCTGCGACCACGATGGGCCCGGGCTCACGTGGCATCAAATTTATGTGTGTGTGTGTGTGTGTGTGTGTGTGTGTGTGTGTGTGTGTGTGTGTGCGTGTGTGTGTGTGTGGCTCTGGTCAAATGGCTTGATCTCAGGTCGAACAGAACAACGGTTCCTCGCACCACAAATCCAGCCGTATTTGTCAGAAACTCGAGAAACATGTGTCGGTCGATTTCGCTATATATGTGGAGAAGGTACTCGTGGAGAGTTTTTCTTTTGTGTTTGGTGCAGCCACTCACAATACAGTTCGCAGAACGTCGTGGCCAAGAGTAACATGCACGTGTGCAGTGAAGAACACGAGTTGGCAGGTCTGAGCGTGTCGTAGAGCTTCATTTCCTTCTCTTTGCGCACACGTGAGACTCCTGTCCCGCTTCCGGACTGGACGACGCCTAATTTGTCAAGTGGCTCTTGCGCAGCCTTAGAAACTCACATTACTCGTACACCAGTCCGGAATTTGTCTTCGACTTGACAACGAGACCCAGATTTACTTGCTCAACAGTTGAAATAACAGTGCACGCCTCAAGGGATGTCTGCAAGATTCTTCTGCCCAGGAGTTGTTGGGTTAAGTCTGGGACAAAGCGAACAAAGTGATCTTAATGTCATCTCAGATGCTGGCAGGTATGAGAAGGAGGTGGGCTGTCCGATTTGACAGCCCCACCACAATATCCTCCCCTCCCCCGCCAAACCACGTAATGTCATCGGATGCGGGAACGGAAGACGGAATGGAGAGCAGGGTCGTCATCATGGACGTTTCTGAGCAGATTAAAGAGCCGCAGCTTCCACTGAACCGAGCTGGGCGGCCATCAGGAGCGCGGCTTCCGTTTCGAATCAGTGCAGGTGGGCGCAATGCCAGGCGACAATAGCCACACTGGTCCCATTGTTGCCTCTGGGCAAGGTCTGCGAGCATACGTGCGAGGTTCGTGTACTTTGAGGTCAACATCTGGTATTTCCGGTGGCTCTAAAATTTGAATTCTTTGTTCTGCTGGGAAAGTATACTTTATTTATCAACAATAACAACAAGTGTAAATTTTGTTACTGTGTTGAAGTCTTTCGAACAGTTTGTACTTGTTCAAGTACTTGTGACTGAATGGAAAGTCAATGCATGTTTTCACCAAAATAAACATGGCTCATCACAATGTCCTCTTGAGATCAGTCCACAGGAGAGTCTTGGTCAGTGTTCCATCACTTTTTGAAGTATTCACCCCAAATTTGCACACAGCTATGCAGTCTTTTTGGCCAGCTCTCACACACTATGTATGGAAACTGCCATTGCAGGATGAGACTGATTTCCTGGTCAAGGTGTTCTTCCAGTGTTTTGAGGGTTGGGAAGGGTTCTCCTCTCATGTTTCTCTTGATTCTTGCAAACAGAAAAAATCAGAAGGGGCCAAGTCTGGTGAGTATGGGGGGAGGTAGTAGCTTGGTGTTGGTTGCCGTCTTAAGTTGTGGACACAAATGGTGGATCCAAAAACTTTGTCAATGCCACAGCTGCAGCTGTCTCCTCCTGATGGTCTCTCTTTACCTTCGAATCACTTGCAGATAGTACTCAGTGGTCACACCCCAACCCTGAGGAAACAACTGTTTCATTACAACACTGGAGCGGTCCCGAAAATGATCAACATAATCTTCTTGACATAATGATCGTGCAGAGGCTTGGTAAAGTGTCACTGATTCATCCCCAACCAGACAGATGTACTTCTATTGGTTTCTGGCTTGTAGGTGGTGTGAAACCATGACTCATTCCCTTTTGATGACTCAATCCACAAGGGTGAGGGAATGTATGAATCTGTGCAGCAAAAGTCTAGCAAAGCAAGTCCACAGATACCCGGGTCACGCGTGTGAGATATACATCATGGCAAGGAATTTGTTATTTTCTGTAGTGCCGAGGTGTCTTACTTGGTCATCACAAAGATTTGTTTGTACCCTGTGTAAAATTCAAATCTCAGCGCTGTCGCTTGTGTGTATAAGGTGCAAAAAGCAGCCGAAATATTACAGTTACTTTTGACGTTATCATTGGATTCATCTGTGTGAATCATCACGCAAACTGTCACGTAAGTCATGCTGACTCCATGATTGTGTGTCATGTTGTGATTGTTTGAAAAGAGTGGAAGGAGCCGGTAGCAGTTCCTCAGCATTGTTTTTTTCGACAGATGGGCGAAAAGATACACAAATGTATGATTTGGTTTGTAAAATAAATGGTATTTATTGATAACTGATGAGACAAGGCACTTTTTGGTTTTTCCGTTACTCTGTTTCTCTGTTTCGGTTTGGTCTCCTTTGGCATCTGCACACAAAATCTCGAGTACAGCACCTAGTTAGAAGGTACACATACATGAACGTGATGCGAGG
>JAAUXT010033974.1_pt1 | contig 17253 bp, 16 predicted proteins | sample 7278171 | NCBI WGS metagenome assembly JAAUXT01 (sample SAMN14350112, study PRJNA611818) | marine sediment metagenome | isolation source: surface marine sediment (1.8m) | place: French Polynesia: Moorea | collected 2018-08
CCTGGCTAGACCCCCCCCTGCAGAAGACAGCATGGCTGGTGGAGGACAAGGAGGACCAGGAAAAATTGATAAACAAGGAAGAATTGATGACATTAACGCCGCTGCAACACTGCAAGGGACTTCGCACTGCAGTTGCCTTGAGCACTGCTTCTTGTTGTTCGCAGCTGCCACGGGTTTCCCAGGAGCCGATCATCAAGTCTCGATTCCTCTCTCGTTACCTTGGCTCGTGTTGTGATATCGCTTCAACCGCACCACTCGGATCTTGGTTCCTGGCCACGACCCAGTCCGGGCAAAACGCAACAAAAAAGATGCAAGAACCACCCGCTGCAGAGCCAGATAAGCGATAATCACTGCAACACGCGTGTTGCTACAGCTGTTCAAGCTGAACCGAGATACCTCACATTGTGTCATTGTTGACACAACACGCTGGGGGGGGGGCGATCGCATTTTTCATTTGATTTTTCCCTGGAGGACCAGACCCAGTTTCTTCCTGAGCAACAGTCTGACGGGCAAATGCCCAAGTTGTGTGTGTCCATGTGTGTTGTCCCTCATGCAACCACACGCATGCCGTGATCATGCAGTCAAAAGATTTTGTGAGTTCACAACGGGCAAAGTGGAGCAGACCTGAATTGTGCTCCGAAATGTTCAATGTTCAAGACTTCTTGAACATTCTTCATGTCCAGAAATTGGAATTCATCATTTCGGTCACAAGTTTCAAGGCCAACAGGGCGGTGTGTTCTGTGTTGCCGACCTGAATCCGAAACGCACAGCTGGTTCCTTCCCACTTCGCAGAGACAAAACAGAAGAAAGAGAGTGGTTTTGGGAAACATTAATCACAGTTTGTCCCACGAGAAGGCGAAATCGGTGCGAACAATTACTGAACCTGGATTGTCACAACTGTGGAGAAATGTACTCATTAAGACATGTCCCTGTGTCTTCGCGTGTAGAACCACTGCAAGGCAAATGCATTATCCACGCGTGTCTCCTCAGACCGCTGCGGAAGCCAAACTTTCACGTGGACACAACACCGACGACCACAGATTCGCGCTTTTTCACTAAGAAACCACTGACAAATATTTTTGAATGATTCAATGCACCCATTTTTGGGCCCATCTGTACCGATTGAAATCTTTCCACCAAACAGCACCCAAAATAGTTTTTTTGGCCTTGCACGATGACAGGCCTCGTTTGACGAGTTTCACAACCTGTCTTCACAGGTAAGACCACCAAGTTTGTGCAACTGCATAGCAACAAATAGGCAGCAGAGCAGTTGTTCGCTTCACTCTCTGCACGATGTCAGCGATACCAAACAAACGTCTTTCCTCCTTTTGTGACACGAGATAATTTTCGCAGACGATGCAGCGGGACTGATTTACAATGATTGCAGACCCTGTTGGAGCCTTTGTGAAAAGGCTCATGAATGCCAGAGCATGCCCGACGAAAAGACAGTCCCTCTGTCGATATGGAACTCAGATTCCGAGCAACAGACGGGTGATTATTGAGATTATTTGATTTACACTGACATCTTTGGCAATATTATTCACAAAAGTTTTGATGAGTGAACGTGATTTACAATTCGCCATTGGGGAAAGGCACTTAACAGCGTTTTTCGTGGCTCTCGCCTGGGGCGCTGTGTTCTCATTGATATTCTCTGTGTGAGCCAATAATTCTTCACCCAAGGCTAATGGAGATCGAAAAGTACACAATGCCATGATTGTACATATTTTCGGTTAAACAGGCTTGAAAGGGAACCTGTAAAAAACAATTTGAGCACCAAAGGCGGTGGACTGCATGACGCTCCGGAAACCACGACGGTGCGATTGGGAGGTCGCTGTCTTGAGGAGACTCGCTTTTACTCTTGGATGAGTCCAGGACAAGATGAACAAATTGATCGTTGACCCCACGTTTGTTGGAACTGGAAGATAAAAGGACCAGACACGGCTTTCCCTTGATTGCTTTTCATACAGCGTCAGCGTCACGAAAGCTCAAACACCAAACAGCACGTAATTTTTTGCTTGAATGGCCCAGAAGTGTGTGTTACAAAACAAGACTGTTTTTCGATCGTGACTCAACAAGCCTCAAGCAGAACCAAAATTTTGGCCAGGGAGGGAAGAGGCAAAGCAAAGTCCCTGCATTTAAAATTGACATGTTTCAGTGGGAAACAATCTTCGACGACAGCGCAGTTTTTGGGAGCCAATTGATTTTTGGTGGTCAGGGAAGCAGACCCCAACCCTGGATCATTTTGCCACACGCGTGCAAAAATCTCACAGAAAAATCGTCACTTGGGCAGAACCCGTGCAAGACGTCCACGAAAATCAATGAAAACCTTGATCTGTCTCTCAATGGACTCAAATGTTTTGCTCAGCCTGAAAGCTGACAGTGTGGCAAACATTTTCAAAAGAAGAAAAATTATTGGATTCGTTGTTTGCTCTTCTGACAGCAAAAGCACGCAACAAGCGCCAGCGCTCTGTCAGATTGCAGGAATGATCTTCTTGATGTCCTGCGAAGCCGTTTTCACTTGGGAGCCCGCACCTTTAAGGAATCTGCGGAAACTGCCTGCAGAAAGAACGTACTCGTAGGGAAGATCCCGCACTGCGGAGTCCAGCGCGAGCACGGCTTCAGGGGTCAGGGCATCGTGGACAGTTGTCAGGGTCTTTCCTTCCAGCGCTCTTGAACGAGGCGACAACACTCAACAGCTGGTTTGTTCGAATGAGAGCACGAGTGGATGGAAAAGGGTTCGCCACAGTTCAAGATGATGCAAAATTGATTGCAAAGGAAAAAGTTTGCTTTTTGTGTGTTGGCTTGTACATGTACAGGAAAATCTGCCACAACGAAAAAAAAAACACTTTGTATTGTCTTTCACTCAAAGACACTGCTGAGCAGGCGAACCTGCTGAAATAGATACGTTGCAAACATGCAGAAAGCTTTGTTCTGAACACGTGGACCAGATTTTTGTTGGCCATTGGCTGACTTGCGAATATCCTGAACAGAAGGCGAATTTGCTCAGGTGAAGATCACATGACGTGATTCATTATGAGAAAGGGAAAGCAATCCGACGCGTCTGCCCTCAGAGTGAGACTAACGAGAACGCAGACTTGGACTGTCTGAAGCAGAACGCACGTGAACCATGTTGGCGACGTCACACTGAAGTTTCACACAAGCCTGCTGTTCGCTGGAAGGTGATGGGAAGGCCTTCCAATTCCAATGGGTCGGCTTTGTTTCTGCAAACAACATTGTTTTCCGCAAAACAAATTTACAATCATTGTTGATGGACGTGACGTTCTGGGTTTGTGACAAAAAAAGAATGAAAGGAACTTTATCATTGTGTGCGGACCTGAAGATTTTTGGCTGCCGTCCGGTCTTCATTGTCCACCCTGCCTCGAGTTCTGCCTCCTACACGGGCGCTTCACGTGGTGACATTTGTTCGACGCAAGCTGAAGCTGCCCATTCTGAAATTCATCACATCAACAGGACTGCGCCGAACGTCTGCAATAATAGTGAGCTAATAGCAGAGTTCCGAGAGACACTCCGAGCCGAGTGGACCCTGGGAGGGAGGGCGCTATCGAAAGATCAACACTTGAGCGATGTAGTGGAGCCATCCCCAGCGCTCTAAAGAAGCAAACACCATCGTCAGTAATGAATCGACGTCCGCGGAGCCGTTATTGATCTTATTCCACGAGACCCACAACCCAGTTCCCTCATCAAATTTGTTCCAGCAATTTCAATGCGGTTCCTGGAACTTTCAGTTGCGGAAGAGCAGCCTTAATGCGGATGTTTAATCATCATTCATCAATCATACCCGCCGACCAAGAGCGCACGTTCGAGAGTTTTCCTCAAATGGCATAAATTTGCAGGAGCCAGCTCGCCGGATTTTCGGTTCGGCTCTGCATGGTTGGAGAAGCCTGTGGATTGTGTGTCAAACATTCAATTTATTGCCAGGCTCCTCAGATTTTGAGTACCAAGATCGTTGAAACGGATTTCCATTTCGAACTGTGTCTCCAAAAGGAACGATTTTTCAGCAGGATAAAACAGAAGTGTTTTTGGCCTGTTGATTGCAGCTGCAAGACAGAAATATAAATCCCCCGTGAACACGCAGTGGTCCTGATCCGAGGGACTCGCACCGAGTGTCGTTGCGTTTCTCGCGCCCCCCCAAAACCATCCGAAACACCCGCAAAAGTGTGTAGAATTTGCTGTGCAATTTATTTCACCGTAACGCAAAACATTTCTGGTTAGATTGGCATCACCTCGTCTCCGACAGCAACCTTGGGAGAGCTGTCTTTGCACAAACGCCGGTCCACACCAGGCTGCTCTCCGTTCGCAGTTTGTCTTGGACACAGAAAAACTGCAAAAGAAACTTTTCCATGGCATTTCTCGTTTTGCCCGAGAAACCTATTGATACATGACGATCAATCAGAGAGTCGATCTGAAGTGATTTAGTGGTGGATGAACAGACTGCGTGAAGAAACGTTTTGTCTTGTTCGGGGTCAGCAGCAAGACGGATGAGGCTCTGGGACACACTCCGCCATTGATCGTTGTCCGACCGACCGAGGAGATGTTCAACACAGACAACGGCTCCAAGTGAGTCTTGCTTGGGTCTGGTGGGTGGAAAAGGTCCTGCCTGCTGAAGGAGGGAACAGACTCACGGCTTTAGATCGGCGCGTGTACAGTTTGCCTTTTCATTCGATCTGAAATACGCAGCGGTAAGAATCCGTTTGACGACCTGTTATGACGGAGAATTCTCTCAAGGCGAATTTTGCCCCTCAATTGACAAGCTTCAAACACCTGGTCTCACTTCAAGTTGAATCTCCGTGTCGCGCCTGAAATTTTGGGGCACGTCATGCTGAGAAAATTTTCCTGCGTCTGTAATGCAGGGCCTGTGGACACAGCGCGGCCACTGAAACAGATTGCGAGGTGCAAAGCAGATTGGACCTCCCCGAAACGACTCCGTCGAGAGCCGTAACTTTCCAACTTCAGCACTCAACCAAGAGTAATATTATTGACGAGTAATGTCACACCCAAAATCATATTTTTAGCAGTTGCATTGGGTTTGGTGACTGTCAGGATTATTTTTAGAGACGGATGATTTGGTTCTTGTGAGGAACTGAAGCATAAATTACCACACACCACAAGGCGACGTCAACAACATCAGAGGGGTTTGCCTGAATTTTGGATTCTTTTCACGTCTATTCCTCCAGATGAGTGTGTGTGTGTGTGTGTGTGTGTGTGTGTGTATGTGTGTGTGCGTGTGTGTGTGTGTGTGTGCAAGCCGTTCTTTTGACACTTTATCCCATCTACAAGGGGTGGAATGGAATAATTTGAAAACCTTGACAGGGAATACAACAGCACGGGAAGTTATGGCTTCTTTATGTGCTGCAAAGGGTATGGCAACATCTTTCTAGATGGAATGGCAGTCCTGGTCAAAAAGTGGTGCACAGGAACCTGGAAGGAAAATATTGGCAGAATAACCAGAATGATTACATTTGGGGTTGGCGCACATGGTGTGGAGACACTCAAGTTCTCTGAGGTTGCCAAAAATTGTATCGAAGCCTGCAGTGCAGCCAGCCCGACGCTTCTGAACAACACCTGAACACTTGAGAACGAAAGCACTCCGAAGGCCTCGACATTTGTCCAGCTGCGGTCTGAGTCACTTCTGCAGCTGCTGCGCGGCGTGGGCGACTCTGAAAACTTTATACATTTTTGACCCCAACCGCAGTGAAGGGACTCGCAAGGAAAAAATTTGGGCATTCAAACGGCATTGGCCCTTCGGGTCTCTCGGAGACCAAATCACCAAAGGATCACCAGTGTCGTGCACGCTCCTTGTTGCTAAATGTTGATTCTCGCATTCCAAGTTTCAATGTTTTTTTTCAACTGTCTCGTCCAAGTTGTGGAGTTTCATTTCAAACCTCACGAACCTCACCCCAGGCAAGCGCGTTGCTCTGTTTTATTGAAATGGACATTTTGGATAAAACTGGAGCAGTCTCGCCTCAGGAGTAATTGACTTCCTCTCACCGCTGTTGTTCGTTCTATTTGGATTTCCCCTCCCACTCCTTGTCAAGAAACGCCTCAATGTTCATTTCAACACACAAACACATTAAGTTTCCCTCAGCATTTCCTTTCACGAAAACTGGCACCTTGACATATCCTGATCACAGAAATGTTTCACAATCAACCAAGGAAGTAAATTTGAAATGCGTTTTGCTTCAACTGATTTCAGAGCCTTTGGTGGAGAAAAGTCGTTTCGAAGTGCTGCATAAGGCTCTGAAGATTGAGCGCGGTTGCAGAAGGAGAAGCAGTCTGTAATGGTGTGAACAAAGGAGCTTCTGGAAATCAATTGAGCATTTTTATCAGAGAATACTGAGATGGCAAAACCTGTCATTCTACATCACAAGGTTCGTAGGGATTCACTGGCATGTATTTGACCTGAGAAAGTTCAGAAAGAACCTGAACAAGACGACTGATTGCCCACCGAAAGTCAGAACATTACTGTTGTGGAAATCACCAACGACAAACGTGATGGTGTTGACACCGAACTGTTGAGCCTGTTTCATAATTTATCTCCATTCTCTCCCACCAACGGGATCATGAAAGGTGCAGACCGCACAGTTTGCTTTGAGTTCTTTGGACAACACCCTCATCAAAATGTGGACGACAGGATAAGCTGTCAGTGAAATGCGACGCTTTGTCTGCGGTTTTCCCTCTGGAAATCAGGTGAAAGGACGACGAGTAGAACAGGACTCTCCTCAGCGAATCCGGGTTCGGGGCCTGACGTGGGAGGGTCGGACTCAAACTTTGAAAACAATTGAGGGGATGAAAACGCTTCCACCTGACAGTGATATAAAAGGAGGTGGGACGTAAGTTTTGTGAGGTTCAGGGCTCAAGGTCCTCCCATGGGATCGGCTGAATCACCTGGCAGGATCCAACAGACTTCTGGGCTCCCAACCAGGAGACGTCATTGGAGCAGTGTGTCACACGGTGACTGGCAGTGGGGAAACCACCCCACGTGCAGCTTCGTGATTCGCTGGACGCTGCGGGACCTCTACAAACTTCAAGGCGTTTCTTTCTTCGTTCCGAAGCACGTGTCACGCATTCTTCTACAGGCTGACGTATTTCGAGGAACATGGTGTTCCCTTTTGAGGGAAATGAAAACAACCGAGATCAAAGACAACCAAAGTCCACACCTCTTCGCAAGCTGCAGTTCGAACCTGCGCTTCCTTCAGACGCCTATTTTCGCGCAGATGAGACATCGAGGTTCTGCTGTTGCGAGGTTCTGCTGTTGCGAGGTTCTGCTGTTGCGAGGTTCTATTGTTGCGAGGTTCTGCTGTTGCGAGGTCCTGTTGCTGCGAAGGACACATGTATTCGGAAGACTTCACAACTTCCTGGGTGTTTTGTCTCGCAATGCTGCAGGAAAGTGAACGAACCCGACGCACGAAACGTTGTTCTCACATTGCGTCAGAGAGTGACTGACTTGTGTCTTGTGGTTTGACCTCCATCTGCAACTGTCATTGCCAGGTGCCGAACTCTCCCTTGTGATGTTTTGACAAATGTATGCTCGCAACACACAGGATATCACCCCGTGGTGGCAGAAGCACAAATAATTCCACAACGTTCAACAAAATGTTCAAGGACTGAAGCATTAACTTCGAAGCGTGTTCTCTATGTGTCAGTCTCTCAGATTATCTGCCTGATTCAGTCTCAGTTGATTATGAAGACTCACGCACTAAAGGAAAGAAGCGAAGGTCAATCCTTTTAGTGACAAATCCCTGAGCGTTGCGTGAAATGGTAATTGTGACCTGAACAGCCATGAGACCGTCTCTTTCATTCTGTCAAGTCGACGCTCTTCCAGGCTGACTCGTTTTCTTGGCGCCGCCATTCAAACTCGTTTTGTTTGCTTGGTGTTCAATCTCTTACGAGCATTGTCGACTGCCCTCTGTTCTGTTTTCATGCGTTTTTGTCGCTTTGAGGTTCTGATTGATTTCATCTTCGCTTCTGCGTTCCAGAAATGGCGCGTGCATGTAGTGCACACATCTGCATGTGGAAAGTCTTGATGTCGCTTGCTTTCTGGTTTCAAAGAACAAAAGAATCTCAGCCCCGAGATCTATCTACATTTCGCGGAAGACACCTGAACATTCCATTTGTTCAGCCATTCAACTTGAGACATCAAAGCAGAATTGTATTCTTCAGCTAAAAAACGGAGGCTGAAGAAAAATGGGCTCGCTGTGCGTTGGTGGAATCTGAATCGAACCAGGGAACTGACTGTTTGTGCTGCTTGTTCTGCAGCGACTTCGCTAAAATCAGCTGTGATTCTTGCAAGTGTGGGATGTTTGACAATTGAATCTGAACGTGGAGACATTTTTGTGTCTTCGCACTTTTGAAGCTTGTAATGAGATTGGCGAGCTGCAAAGACTGTTCACCGGAAACACACGACTCCTGTTCCTGCTGCCGTGAGGTGGGTGTGCACGTGGCTGCAGTTCTTTGCATTTGAGGTATCTTGGTGACAGCGCTGTCATGTGCTCCACTCGCGAGTGTTGTGAATCAGCAGTGATGATGGACCCAGGTGCCGAAGTGTAGGCTGAGATGTCAGTCGCGGATGCGTTGACGCTTCGTTTCCAGAACACTCGACCCTCGAATACGGCCTTCAGCAGCTTGTCGAGCACAAAGACTTCGTCCGTGAAACAACAACATTTGTAAAGTGACGTTAGCTCACAGAGACAAAAGAGAAAAAGCACATCCTCGCTGCATGGAGAGATTTCCTCCAGCTGACTGGCCTCAAAGAACGGCAGATTTCTCCAATGCTCAAGACGTGTGGAATCACAGGAGCGTTTGAGTCGATCAAGTGCAATTTGCGATCACAAGAATAGCAAACGAGGTGCGGCAAACGAGGAAAGGTGGTCGCAAACTAGATGTTTTGCCGCCACGGAAATTATTATCCGCAGCAAAGCGGCCCTGTAATCTGGTGGTGATTAGCTCTTGTTACTTGGCAATTGCATAAAAAACATGTGATTATTCCATGTTGAGCGGTGTCTGTTGATTGTGCCATTATTTCCGCACATCACGAGAACCTGCTTCTTCACGTTTCCGCCCTTGAGTGAATGAACCGGCCATTTTTTGAGAACGTGTGGTTCGGTCCGGTTTGGTCCGAAGAACAAAGCGCATGAGGCGCGCGCGTTCTTCGATGGATGCAACTTCTTCCTTTGCACTTGCTCAGTGAAGCTCACCAAACACACAACCAAGTCTTGTTTCTTTTGAGTCCTCACAACAAACCTGGAAAAATCTTCAGATTAGTACGTCCCTGAAGGATGTCACTCTGCAGTGAGAAAATGACACGGACGGAGCCATTCTGTGTGTTGGCACGCTAACTGGTCAATTTTTCTTTTGCTTTTCTGCCTCAATTGAATTCTTTTTCTTGAGCATGCATTTGCAAACTTTGTTGCTTCGGTGCACTGTCAAAACATCGCAATGTGCAGGACCGGGTACGAAATCAGTGCATCTGGTCCCGTGCATGCAGGTCAACGAGCGAATGAAGCAGGAACATGACCACAGATTTTAAATTGTTCTGTTTTCGATAAAACTGACGCCGCACTGAACAAAACCATGAAGCAATGATTTTTTCGGCAAACTGAAAAACAGTTTGAGCGCAATTAACTTTGAGATTAACTCCAGTTCATCTGCTGAGCCGCTTCTTTCGTTGCGTGAGAATCAGATTGGTTCAGCGAATCCGGTGGAGTCTATTTCTAATTGAAGGAAGAGCTCCACAAAATATTGCTTTTTTGCCTGCAGTTTTGTTGCAAAACATGTTTTTGTGGAATCTTGTTTGGGTTCCTCGGTGCTGAATGCTGGTGGTTTGGCTTCCGGTTCGAAATGCGACGGGTGAAAAAGGGTCGATCCAGAAACATGTGGCAACATCAACTCTACATTTTGGAGTCACATTTTGCAAAAACATGAAAATATTGTCCCATTCGCTGGGTCCTTGACACAAAACGGAACAATGATTCTTTTCTCTCCTCTCGTACAAACAGGCCATTGTGTCGCACGCTGCAGACCTGAAGCTGTTCTTGCGCGCTCCGCTCCGGAGCCAAAGGATCCCGAACTGCGCAGATCTGATAAATCCGCGGGATGTGGGTCTTTTGTGCCGCACGGACACCCCGGGTGCACTGATCGTGGTCCAAGTGTTATTGGGTCACATAAATTGAATTGTATCTCAGACCCAGCAACGCACAAATGACTGATAACATGTCGGGGGCTTGTTTCATTTCCCCGTGGCGGATTGCTCGATAAATCAGTGTGGAATCTGGAACCTGAAATCGATCGCCATACTTCACACGCACACTGCCCATATTTGCGTGTACACACGTGTAAGTTACACCCCTTCGTTGTCAAATATTGCAGCCCCTGAACTACGCTAACTCTCTGACACGATAACAATAAAGAATGATCTATGTGAATATAAATAGGCCAATTTATGGAATCTGGAAAGCGACGCCTTCGATGCTTCAGAAGTTTCTGCCCGCAACGGTGGCCCAGTTGCTTCTGGCTTCGGCAAAACGCCCGCCCCAGTACGCTTTGCAGCGCTTTGCAGTCCAGTGATCTTTTTGTGGTATACCTTCCGCAATGATACAGCAACCCGACTCGGACTCGCAACCAGACCAGGACCCGGACAGGTCCACAGGTCTCGGTTCTGGGTCCGCTTTCTTCGGGTCACTTGCTTTGGCTCTGTAGAGGAGAAGAGGGAATCTGAGGGGGGAGTTTGCTCTTCCATGTCTCAACAATGCGTTCCGTAAGTTCACTTGTGAAATCTATCAGCCAAACATCAACTGAAGAACAAAACATAAATGTCACGAACCAGTGTAGATCAAGACAGTGAGAATTTGACAAACTAAAAGGACAAAATGAGATGTCTTCGCAAGCTGATCGACATCATGTGCTCTTGGTCTCCCTGCCCAGTTGAACCAGGTCTGGTTCTCAGTTTCAAAGATTCAAAGGTTAAATTCCATAGACGCAACTGGACTCAGACTCGTACCTTAACTCAGACCTGGACGACAACCAGACCACAAGTTCCAGACTTGGACTGTCACTGCAGTGCAACTGGACCCAGACCAAAGACTGCATACAAAGTGGGCTCAGAACAGGACTTGAACCAGCCAGCAGTCGCGCGGGTTCTGCTCTGGTTCTTCAATCGCAACACGTCTGACCAAAGCTGCTTTGTCGCTGAGATGGACGTTTCAAAAACACTTCTCTGAAGTTATCCGAAGCAACCAGATGGTGTCTCCCCCCCACCCCCAAAAAAAACAACAAAAGTTTGATTGCACTCACAGCAGCACATTTGCAGGACTGTCCTGTTGTGTGTTCTTTTGTATACTCGTACCACTCTTCCGAACCGCTCGGTAACTCCCCCTCTGTTCCAAAGAAACACCCAAGAACACTCGACACAACAACCATCCAGAGAACCTTATCTTCAGACAAGATCTCCAACGGTACGGCCTCGATGACGCCCCCAACGTAGGACCTATCGCAGTCACAAACATGGAAGTTCCACGGCACCTCGTGGTACATGTCCTGAGGACCTCGAAAACAGCAGGCGCGCACTCCCTCACTTTCTTTGTGTCGACATACGCTACTTCGCAAGTGTCTGGAAACGACGACCGGTTTGTCCAGACTCAGCTTCACCTGCTTCATGAGGCTTGTTGTTTGCGATTGAACCAAAAGATGCGTGCATAGTGCGACCGGAACGCTGATCTGTTGTCTTTTGACTTTTTCTTGCACTTGCGATGCAGACAGTTTGAATTCCTCGACGGGTTCTCCAGTTTAGCTCCAGTGAAACATGCAGTTGGAGAGGAAATTGGATTGTGCTGCGCAAGTGGAACATCAATTTGTCGCCATTAGTCGTAATGACCTAATCTATATGAAGCGACATGAATCCATCGGACACAAGTCGCTGAGTATCAGCAGAACCCACTGCGCCACTTCTGTCAAAAGTAAACAAGCAAATCTGGGCAAATGGCTGTCTGCGCATATTCACTTCATCACCTGATGTTCCCAGTCTTAAAAAAAATTCCAAAATCCTTGCAACATTGAGTCCAGCAACTTCTTTTCTCGAACACAAAGGAAAATGTGCCGCGCATGTGGAGAGGGACTGGCAAGAAGAACCTCCGACGCTTTGTCCTGACACTTGCTTGGTTTACGTCATCTTTCTGGGATCTCTGCCTTCAAATCATCTCTTTTTCCGTGCAAAGTACCTGTCAGACAAGACATTCACTGGACACCTCTTTTGGGGAGGAACTGAAGCTGGATTTATTTATCGCTCGCATCCAGACCAAAACCTTGGTATGAAATGTGACCTGAGGGAGGCGCGACTTGTTGAGCGCTGACTCGTGGAAGAAGTCTTTGCTTGTGGCACCGCTGGACCCACATCAATCACGACCACATCTCCTCGTGTACAAATCCGTATCGTCTGGGGCACCGGCGGTGGCCGAGGACTCTAAATGACAAATTGCTTCAAGCGAAAGTGTAGTGCTGAAGTTTCTTTCAAACAGGTAGTTTTGAGTGCGATATCTTGATGAAATGCGCTTGTTGCGAGGTCGCAGCGTGCATTTGAAAGACATTCTGGGTCAAAGCGTATCTCTATGCTTGCAGAATGCACCCGGCACTGCAATGTCTTTTGTAATTGTTGACTCGTTTGGTTTGTTTGCAGAGCACAGCGACTTCAGGGAGAAGGCTGAACGCAAAAAGTCCCTTGCGTGTTGGTCCTCATGACAGCGAATTTTTCTTCTCCGCCGACTGGAGGAGTGTGATTTTCCACCGAAGCTGCGCTCCTCTCAAGTCTCCTCGTGGTTCCGACGAATCGTTTTGCTTCCACTGACATGCATTCAGCTCCAGCAGAAGGAACTAATGGGGTGAACAGCTTTCACTTCGCGCAGCTCCAAGCTCCGTAATGAAAATTTTGTGGAACTTCACAAACAAATAAAAACCAATGTTTTGCAGGAACAAATTGGAACCAACAGAAGAACAAACAAAAATTGCTCGGAGTTCAAACGATTCTTGCACGTCGATTGAGCGTGAGATTTCGCAATTGCTGCTCAAACTCACTGATCTGCACAATGTGGCATGCACGCCGACATTCAAACGCTCCAAAATGGTCAACAGACTTTAATATGTTGCTCGCACTGCGCCAGATGAAATTCTCTATGACATTAGAGATGCTTGAGACTGGAATGAAAAATTTTGAGTCTGAATTGCAATGAGACACTGTTGCGAGATGGCGCCTCGTACGAACGATTGCTCGTGCACGTCAACGCCAGAACGAGGGGTTCGGAGCCTTGACGTCGCTCACCACTCGTGTTCAAATGTAACACTGACTACGTGGACGCGAGAACCAGAGCCTCACGAGCTCCTGAGTGGAACTATTGCAAGTTTTTCCGGACTCAGAGCCAAAGTTGTCCTGTTGACGGATTTGCTCTGATAATTCAAGACACCACTTGCTTTTGCGCCAATGGTCGACCAGTTGGAGTACAACATGAAATTCCTTTGTTGACACGTGCATGAGAGTACGTAACCAAATCATCTGTTGATGAGGTCAGGTTCAAGTCCGAAGGCACAAAGGCGTGTGACCTGAGGCTGGAGGCGGAGGTCGCCCCGTGACAACAACCTTTGCACCAGCAACAAGAGTTTTGCCACGAGCAAGTCGCTACGCTCGAGCACTGAATGCCAAAACCGCACACAAACGCACACTGTTTGAACGTTGAACAGTGAGATTTTGAGCAAAAGTGGTTTTTTTTCCGGAGGCTGAGTCTCAATCTCTCACTCTTCGATCTGCAAGTCGAATTGTGCGCAGCGTCATGAACGAGGAAATCGTCCGTGTTGGTGGGTCAGATGAGGAGGAACCAAACATCTTTGGCTTTCCAAGAAGACTCACTGTCGAATTGCCTCATTCGAACTGATGGCCCTTTTTGCCTCATCGCTCTCCAGGGGAATCGTCTGGTCCGACCCCTGACGACCGAGACAGAGACTGAAACTCCTTGCGGAGGTTTAGAAAACACATCCGCTCCTTTTCCGACGTGCCCCAATTGCCAGATCGGTACCATTTGGTAGCTTGTCATGGGCTCTCAGATCAAATTTGGAAACCTGGTTGGTACCTATGTCACTGATCTGGCAATTGCCACACGTTTGAAATTTAGAGTCATGCTTAACCTCCCCAATTCTCAGGTTCTTGTCTCGGACCCTCGAGAAACGAAGTTGTATCCAATGACAGTGAGAAATGTCTCGTTCACTACGGGCCTGGAAAGACACGGGTGGTTGATTCGAGACAACACCTGATGAACTGATTCCTTTGTCCGTCTCGAACTGGCCAAATGGTTTCACCGATGAACACATTTCTCACCACCCACGATTGCATAGAGCCTCGTATGGAGTGCAAGCATTTGGTTTTGTTTTGGCAAATTGACACAATGAAGCAAACGAGAATGGAACAGACGTTGCTCTAGCGGCCGTGATCCCGTGCACGGTTTCAACATGTGAACGTCCACTGCAGGAGCAGAGATGTGAGAGCAGCTTCTCTCTGCATGAGCTTCTGTCTCTTCTTCACCACCACACCGCTGTTTTTCTGTCGCAAACAATTTCCATACTTTCAACAACCCGACGCTCTGAGCGACAATGTCCGTCGTGTGTACGAGAGTTCAATGCCTTCGAACTCACACCAGCGTTGCGACAGATCGGGGCACACAAGATCACACTTGCACAGGTTCACCGAGATATTCGTTTTTCCCCACTCTCAGACTTGACATGTCGCATCTGACACCAGTACAACAAAGGTAGATCTAAAGATGGATCACAGAAACCTGAAGCCTGTGGGGAGTGAATTGTGCTGGCGAACAAAACCCTGAACAAAATCCACTGTGTGTGCAACCGGTTCCAGGTGACCTGGCTGCTGCTTCGGCTGTCCCTCACTACTTCTGTTCACGACGGCATCAGTATTAGGCTCGCGGTCAACATGCTGGTCCGTCTCTTGTCACAGCGCAGTGAGAAACCAAATCCGATCTCGTGTTGAATACGGCTTCGGCGGATGAGCTGACGAAGATTTTGGGCAAGGAGCGCGGGCGATTCTTGTTGAGCAGGATGAAAAGGTCGAAAAGTCAGCCTGGGAACAACGACCTCAGATGACTGCAACAGACTTGGCCTTCAATCGCAAGGACATGGCTGGTGACAAGGAGCAGATCCAGTGGTCCAGAGGCCCAGGCCGTCCAGCCCACGTCCTCCCGAATCTGCTCAAGACTGCGCGATGCGTGTGGGTGGGAAGAGTTTGCCCAATCTGCAGTCGAGCGGCTCCAAGAATCCCCAGACGGAATGCTGCGTTTCGACATGGGCCAAATGAGCAAGACATTGCTTGTCTCCACAACATGTTCTGGCCAACTTATTCACGGAGCAGCCTGGCAGTGAAAACAAAGGCCGAACCACACAACAAGAACAACAAGGCCGTCTTGAAATTTTAATTCCTGGCAAGAAATTTATGTCGTGCTTTCACCGCCGTGCGTCCCACCGCCGGACCGTCGGACTGAATGTTTGGACAAAAATAGTTCAACGATCAAACAAAAGACCCACAATCTTTTGGCCCTTGGGTTCTGTTTGCCAGAGGGAGACCAAACACAAAGGAAATAATCTTTCAACATTTTCTCTTATGGAAATTCAGTTGACAAAGAGAGAAAGAAGAAGAAACGGACTCCGTAAGTGGGTCGTTGTATCCTCGCGGGAACGTTGTTCTGACCTCAGCTATAAGATTCTACTGATTCTTTGACACGTGTCATTATTGAACAAGAGTAACACAGTTTTGAGATTGTTTTTTGTCGGCAATTTCTGTGTTGTTTTCGACGAGCTGCTCCATTTTAATGAAGGGAAATGGTGAATCCCGGCTTCACACTGTGTGACCATCGTGGACCCAAATGAGACAGGACGGTGGGAAAACAAAAGGATGTTTCGCTTCTCAGCCAACAATGCGATGTGGAATGATTGTCGAGTTGTCAGGTTCTTCCGCTTGGACGTCATTTCTGAAATCCACTCCATCCTGGGCATGTCTGATCCATCATCACTAGGTTCCAGGGTTGTCACTAGATAAACGTGCCTAATGAATCGGCAAAGGTTCAGGTCTGCAACCTTCCAGAGAACTTTCACAACTTGAGTATTGTTTGGAAACAGGTCTACACTCTCCACACGCAATTCAAGTAGAAAAGCTGCATCTGTGTGCACTACAAAATTCGGTGTCACAAAAAGCCCATGGACACGCACCTCTCCCTAACCCTGTCTGTCTCTGCCTGTCTGCACAAGTCTCTGTCTGTCTGTCTCTCTCCGAATCAATATTTCACGCAGGAAAGACTTTGTCAGTCCATCCTCTTTTCGTCACCAAAGAATTGTGCTTTATACCCGTGAGACTTCTCTTCCAAAAAATCGCTGGCTCTTCTTTTGCACCGTTTGATCATTTTTGTTGTTTTCGTGAGGAGGCTCGGCTCGGCTGGATCGGAAAGTGAACAGAATTTGTTCAATTTCAAAAGCTCCACTCAGCTGCCATTTGAAGAGCGGCGGAGAGTAAGGCTGTCATTCAACATCGCAACAAATAGCGAGCAAACCATTCTCCCGCAGACACTGAGCTCTTGTGCCCCGCGGTGTCCCCGATGCAGAAGAACCTTCAGCAGCCCCGCTGCCCTTTTTGATCAACTCAAAGGACGCTTCTCCAGGCTGAACGTCTTGACAATTACTGTTGAGAGTGGATAAAAATTACCATTAATTTGCTCGAATAGTACATTTTTTGATGAGCAAATTATGTGTTCACCAAAGTTCTGCCTGTGATGGCTGCATCTCCGGGTCAGAACAGCGACGGAGAGGCACTTTCTCACTTTCTCACGAGCAATTTTCCAATTTGCTTGCAGAAAACTCTGCTTCCGTTTTCGAGATAAAAAAACTTGTAGAAAAGGTTCTGTGTAATCTTGAAGCAAATGTTTTCTTCAGAAAAAACTCAACACTGATCGTTGTCTGTTCTGGGAAGCTTGTGATTTGCATGATTGGATTTCAGCCACTTTGCTTTACAAGTCGTTGCAATCGTAGAGTGGGCGGGGAATGTCTACTCAATGAAGTGATATGAGGAGTCTGAATGATTTGTGAATATCCCACAGAGGCCTTGAGATGTTGGCTTTCGCGGGGTTGTTATTTCCTCCTCTCACTTTGTTGAGTGGTCACACAAGCCAATGACACCAAATGGGTCAGCAGATAGTC
>JAAUXT010087257.1_pt1:0-2500 | contig 17252 bp, 18 predicted proteins | sample 7278171 | NCBI WGS metagenome assembly JAAUXT01 (sample SAMN14350112, study PRJNA611818) | marine sediment metagenome | isolation source: surface marine sediment (1.8m) | place: French Polynesia: Moorea | collected 2018-08
AGCAGGTGGCTACAGATGGCGAGCATCATGTTCCCAAGTCCAAACAAAATCGATGAACAGACACGCAAAATATCGGCAAAAAATCAAAACATAATGATCTTGCCTCGTACATTTGCTCACACCACACACCCTGCATGACCAAACTAAAAATCCTTCTCCTTTTTTTGCGCACAAGGCACCAAAGTCAGCCTCCCTCGTGGACAAGGACAGTTTCTGTTGTCAAATCCACAAAGTTCATCACAACCCAATTATTACTTCCACCGACACTCACATCAAAAGGCATTGTTTCATTTTGGTGAGAGCCCAAGGCACCTCGAGACCCATCGCGAAGGAAAGAAAAGCACGGAGCGTCAGACAAACAGGCAACGCCCATAATAATCACAAAGCACCATCTGACAGAAAACACAGAGTGAGAGTGTGTCTTCAGCAATGTTTTACGAGGATCTGTCAAAGAATACAGGGAATTGTCATGTTGAGAGGCGGAGGTCAATTGGCCAATCGGCGCGTAGAACAGAATTGGCTGATTTGGTGTTTGTCACTGACCGACAAGACGTGTCTTTTTTCAGGCCGACGGTGAACATGACATTTCTCTCGAAAATTTGATAGAACCTCGGTATGTTATCGAACGGTTTAAACGAACTAAAAATGCACCCTGTAAGAACACAACGATATAAGGCACTCGGAACAAAGTGGTGTGTGTGTGTGTGTGTGTGTGTGTGTGTGACGAGCCTGCGTGAGCAACACAACGACAATGAATACCTCACAAAACCACCTGTGTCCAAAACTTGGTGCAGCTGGAAATGTTGCAATGTTTTCTGATGCCGGATTCACACTGGTTGCGTCGTGAGCTGCGTTCCAGCAAAACTCCAACGGACACAGCTGAAAGTCCTCAACGGATACAGCGCCCCCTGACGACGCGACGCACGACGCGACGCGTCCTGCGCGAACCTGACACATTCTCGCCAACTAAAAACATTTTACTGCGCTGACAGAATATGCGCTTCCAACCAATCTCCTCCCTCCAATTCGCTTCTTTTGTACAACGCGCAACGCGCGTGATCTTGAATCAAACTGGTCAAGAACTTGACACGTTTAGCACAAAACGGCAACACGCTTCTGTTGCGTCGACGTCACATGAAACGCGCGCAATATTTCTTCTGACAGCGGTGACAAAAGACCACAAATAAGGCACAAAATGTTCCAAACGCGATGAGTCGTCTCCAAGGAGACGGATATCCAATAGTTACAGTATTGTTGCACGTGACAAAACGTGTATCACAGAGAATGAGCCACACAGAGCGCACCTGCTGCACCACACTGCTACTTCACACTGTGTACGTCACGCGCTGCGGCAGTGTACGTCACGCGTTGCGTCAGTGTACTTGCCACCACACACGTGCGTTACGCAGACGCGTTGTACACGGACGTGGCGCTTGACGCAGTCAGTGTGAAAAGGGTCTGGTAGAGTTTTGCACGTATTCAGGTGACAAATCACGACACAGGCTCCCAGCACAAAAACCAGAATATCCTTCAATCTTTCAAGAAATTTTACCCACATCGTCTGTATGTAGCCACGGGAACAAAGGATGCACTGCAGAATCTTCACACAACCAAAGAACAACATTTTCAACAAACTTTCCAATGGACTAGAACACCAAACTTAACTTCTGACAAACCTCTGTGCATCTTTACAACAAAAGGTGCGTTGAATAAAAACAACAAAATGAACAAGGAACATTTCTTTTCAAAGGAGCAACGCCTTTCCATTGAGTTTGCAGTGGCACAGTGGACGCGTTCGTTCATTGCACCCAACGAGTGTGCCTCGCCCTCTCCCTTCTCAGGTTCGCTGTGCACGTGCGTGTGTGTGCCCCCCGCACACCTGACCAGTAAGGCACAAGGAGCCTGCGCACAGGGTGCGGCGAAACGAACGCTGCAGAGCACGTTGAACACATCCAGGGTGGGCGGGGGGAAACAAACGAACGCGCTCAGTATTGTGGAGCTGTGTGGTCGACCCTGAACAAATCTCGCGTAAAACTTACGGCCGGTTTCACGAAATGGCCAGACACCCTACATAAGGAGACACGGGGTGAGGAGCCCCAAGGTTCTGCTAAAGTTCAAGCAGGTCTGGTGGCAAGCTACTCATCCCTGTTGCCATGTTACTCGCACATGAATTTGCCTTGACGAGTGCCTGGCCATTTCAGGTCTCCACCTGAAATAGCTCGACACCCATGTCTGGGAACACCCGTGTCTCCTCATTTCATTCCACCAGATTCACACCGGGTGTGTGCCCCCCCCCCCCTCCCACATGCCTGCACAAGTGCCTTGATGCCGGAACAAAACCGAAACGCATCGAGGGTGAACCCAGCTTCACAACACGCACCATCTGTACCTTTCCGTTCTTATCTTCCTTGAGCTTTGAGCAGATACAGAGAAACAGCATCAGCAGCTGCGACAAGTTCATCACATCAACGATAAACATTTTATATGGAACCCGCATTCA
>JAAUXT010087257.1_pt1:7500-17252 | contig 17252 bp, 18 predicted proteins | sample 7278171 | NCBI WGS metagenome assembly JAAUXT01 (sample SAMN14350112, study PRJNA611818) | marine sediment metagenome | isolation source: surface marine sediment (1.8m) | place: French Polynesia: Moorea | collected 2018-08
TCGGCTCCGTGTCATTGATACACGCCCTGCGCGGGTGTTTCGCTTTCCTCCGGCTGTGTTGAGTGGCACCTTCCGCTCTCAGCCCGCTGGCTCCAGCATCCGGCTCTGCTCTTACACCCCTGGATCCTACATCCTGCATCAAACTGCCAGATTCAGCATCTCGTTCTGCCCTCAACCGATCAGTTTCAACTACCGGCTCTTGTTGCAACCTGCCAGATTCAGCAATCTGCTCCAGACTGCCGGACCCAGCGTCCTGCTGTGCTCTCGAACTGCTGGATTCAGCATCCGGCTCCAGTCTCGCCTCCCCGGTTATCGCATTCGGCTCTGGTTCCGGCGCAGACTGCACCTCCATCGCCGTGTCACCACGAGGCGCCTCGTCGTCCTCATCAGCGGTCACATCGATCGAGACGTTGATTGGCGGCGTTGCGTTGAACGGCGTCGCGTTGTATGGCGGCGTGGCATTGTGACGCGGCGTTGCGTTGAACGGCGTCCCGTTGAGAGGCGTCGCGTCCGCGTCTATGGGTCTGTCCGGGGACAGCCCGTCCGCCTCCATGTTGACGCCGTGACCTGGGCTGCCCCCTCGCGGCTGGACGCTCCCCGCAGCGGCAGCGATGGGACGCCGCTCGTCGGACGGCCACATCAGCGGGGCGTACCTCACGGGTCCGCAGCCCGTAGGGGAATGCTTCGCGCTCTGCCCAGGGCGTCGGGATTTCCCAGCCCACCCTCTGGAGGCGGTATCCTCTTCTGATGACGTCACATCCACGTACTTGATTTTCTCACGCGGACTGGTGCTCGCGGCGTCGAACTGTCCGAAGAGGGAGCGGTCCTGTCGCGGAGACGGCGTCGACGCCTTGCGCGCGGGAGGCGTCACGTGATGCAGTTTCAGCTCCTGCAGACTGAGTCTGCGCAGACGCACTTCCAGCGTCCTCAGTTTGTACGCGCTCGTATTCTTGCGCGCGGAAGTTATGAAGAAGGCGTTCCTCGAGTTGCGCGATTTCTTGGGCTTCACGGAGCCGTCTTCGTTTTCTTCTCCCTCGTAATGTAAACATTCAATGTCAAACTCTGGAGAGGAGCTGCGCTTTGCCTTCCAGCTCTCGGACTTGCAGCGTTTCCTCTCGGGCTTTGCGCATGCGTCTGGAGACTCCTCCACCGGGAATGACGTGGAATTACAAGCGGTGCCGCCCTCGTCAATCAGATAGACATCCGGGTCGAATCTCTTGGGGATTCTGCCCCTGTTGGACCTGCGGGTGCCCGGACTCGAGCCCTCGGACGACGACCCCCCGTCCCGGGTCGGGCTGCCGGACGGGGTGGAGCAGCGCGCCGGCTCAGAGGGCGGCGACCCGCGGACAGCGCCCGCAGCGCCACCCGGTGGAGAGTGCGGCGACGACCTTTTAGCCTCCGTCTTCTTTTTCCTGCTCTGCTGTCCCTTCGTGTCATACAGACCTTGAACGAAGTCCTGATAGGCTTTGGACCCCGACACACTTCCTGTTCTGGTCTCCAGGTCCACGTCTTGCATCCTGAGCCCGAAATGCTCTTCCGTCATTGAATCCATTTTGGACGCCGCTTTGAAAGTCTTGATGGGCGGCGCCTCGTTTTCGTTATGCGACGCCGAATCCAGTTTCCGTTTCCCCGGCAACTCGCCAGGCAGCGCCAGGGTCTTGGGACGGTTCTTCTGGATCGGGGTTGTAAAGGGCCTCACGTTGACCTTCGGGTTCCACTTCCCCTGCTCACTTCCGGTTGACCCGCTGCCCGGGTTCCCGCCCCTTTCCGCCGCCGCGCCGTGGATCCGGCTCAGCAGGAGTCCTTTGGTCCTGCACTGCGGCCGCTTCGTCTTGTTTCCGGTGTCTGGAGCGTCATGCGCGGTGGAACTTCCGGTCTTTGGTGAATTCCTAGTGACTTCAATTGCACCGGGTTTCACTGCTGCTTCTGGCGCCTTTTTCACTTCCTGTTTCTCGGACGTTGCAGCTTCCTCCTTTCCTTTCCCCTCCGCAGCAGCTACTTTCTTCTTTCCCTCTTCGTGCGCATGCGCGGAGTGGTGATGACTGTGATGGTGACGATGACGCCGCTTTTCCTCCTTCTTCTCCTCTCCTGACGAGCTCCTTCGCTCCCCAGTCTTCGCGTCATCCTTGTGCTTCTCCCTGCGCTTCTCCTTCCGGTGCTTCTTGTGTTTCCGATCGCCACTGGATCCGCTGCTCTTCGAAGGATCCTCCACGGATTTCGCGGACTCCGATCCTGACCCACTTTTGCCCGACTCTGACCCTGACCCACTTTTCTCTGACCCTGACCCACTTTTCCCGCTGGACGTGTCGCTGCGCGGAGAGTCATTTCCGCTTTCGCTGCGACTCTTGGATCTCTTTTTCTCCTTCCTCGCTCTTCTTTCCTCACTGCTTCTTCTTTCCTTCTCTTTGCGCTCACTGTCCTTCCTGCCACTGTTCTCAGATCCAGTTCCACCACTGGAGGTGCTCCCCTTGTTGTCTGCGTTGCAAGGTGCTGCGGTTCGATCTTTACTTTCCAAGCTCTTGAGACTCGTTCCCTTCTGCTGCGTCTCGGCAGATGTCGCCTTCTGCTTCGTCTCGTAAGATGTCGCCCGCTGCTCCGTCCCGCTAGATGCCGCCGCCGTTACGCCCCCTGGTGGCTCGGCGGCGGTGTCGCCGCCCTCGTCGCTCAGGTGCGACGGCACGGGCTCGATGAAGACCTCGGTGACGACGGTACTGCTCGAGTCGTCACGTGGGATCACAACCGTGCCCGGCCACGACGCGTCCGCCCTTGTAGGTGGCGCCACCACTGGGGCTGCGTTTCCAGGCGACGCACCCGTTGTTGCTGCGGCAACACCATTTGTTGTTGCGGCGACAACAGCCTTTTCCGCGGACTGCGTTTCAGCTGCGTTTGAAGAGGAGGGTTTCTTCTCTGTGGGTGAGGACGCAGTCTTCTTTGACCTTGAGTTCGACCCTGACCTTGGCGCCTCGGACGCTGCACCTGTTTCCGCGCCGTTCAGCGCCAGACTCTGCAAACTCTGCACCGCCGATTTAAGCGATGGCGACGACACTGACCTTGGCCTCGATTTGCCCTTGGCCTGATTTCCACCAATCACCTCCGCGGAGCGTCTTCTTGAGCTATTGTCGGACCTGTGTTTGTGGGACCACGTGGTCTGTGAGCCAGACTTTTTGGAACCACCCGCGTGGCACTTCACGTGGTACTTTTTCAGGAGCGCACGTGGCAGTATCTCCAGCATCACTATTGCGCGTTTGTCGAGTTTGGTGACGAAAGGCACGGGTGCCGGGGACGGAGGGTGGATCGGGGACGCCGGGCGCCCGTGTCTGTTCAAGCCTCGCATCAGGTCGGTGGAGGGCTTCTTGAAAACGTCAGTGTTGTTGACTGCTGAGTGTTCCTGTTGTTGTTGCAGCGTCTTGGCTACGTGCACCGTTGGGACTGATTCTGAGTGCGACGGGTGGTGGACGGGGGACGGCGGCCATATTGGCTTTGGGACGACAATCGGGTGTTCTAACGACGGCGCGACCGGGACTCGTGACTTCGTGCATCTCTGCACTTCGGGGACGCCGCCGCCGCCGCCGGCGTTGCGTGGCTGCAGCCCGCGTGGGTCAAGCGGCGTAGGGCCCGCGGTGGACCCGAAGCCTGAGGGCGGGGGCAGTGCCACGGGGCCGCCCGGCACGTGTCCGTTGGTGAGCGGGATGTTTCCCAGGACCCTAGGCAGAGGCACCGGCGCCGGCGGCGCAATGGCGTTACCATTTACAAACCGACAGGGTGGCCCGAAGGCGTTCATGTTGACGTGAGCGGCATTGGGCGCGTGATGGAGGGCGCTGGTGCCTGCGGACGCTCCGTTCAGTGTGACGGCGCAGACGCCACCGGCCGACGGCGTCGGCGCCGCCAGCGGCGTCACTTGCGCTACGGACCGCGACAGGTCAGGACGCGGCGGCGACGGCGACGGCGACCGGGACTTGGCCTCGGGCGGCCGCGGAGCACCAGGGGGCGACGTTCTCGTCGTGCCCCGCACCGGATACAACTGCTTGATGTTGCTGGAAATCGGCAGTTTGGGCTGCGCGATGTACCCTGCAAGCCGACGCTGACCTTCGGCGTCCGACGCCTCGCTGTTCGGCAGGAAGTCGGCGTGACACGACGGAGGTGGTGTGTGCCACTCGGCGTCGGGCGGCAGTTTCCCCGTCAGACAGTAGGCGTCGTCGAACACGGAGACCTCGGCGCTGAGGCTCGGCATGCCGCCGCCGTTTATTGCGCCCGCCCTGCCGCCGCCGCCAACGCCGACGCCGCTACCGCCCACTGCGTTCGGGGACCCAGCAGAGAATGACCCTTTCTTCAGGTCTGCAAATAACAACGTCTGAGAAATGAGAAAAATGCTCGTGGTGGTGATGGTGGTGGTGGTGGTGGTGTGTGTGTGTGTGTGGGGTGTGTGTGTGTGCGTGTGTGTTGGGAGGAAGGTGTGCGTGTTGACCGAAGTGAAGTGAAGTAAATTTGATAAACCAATTGGCAATCAATAGACCAACGAGCGCTCCGTGCCCATCGCTTCAGTGAACGCTCAGGGTTCCCACTGCGGCTGACCAACAAAATTCCATCATTTTTCTATGATTTTTCCAGGGTTTTCAAATATTTTCCAGGTATTTTTTGTCATTTTGTACAAGCTTTTTGTACCTTTTTTTAAACAAATAAAGTAAAATAAAGTAATTTTTTGCCAAAAAAAAATTTTGGTAAAAATTAAATTTTTTTCAAAGTAATCTACAAAGTAATGTTTTCACTTGTAGCAAAAATTAGAAAAGAACTTTTTCCAAATGTCACTTGCTTTGGGAAGGCTTTGTTTTAAAATTGTATAGAATAAAATTTTGATCTCTCCCACTTTTGTTGGCTATGAATTGGAAAATAACCAGTTCACCCAATAAGTGCAAGCCACACAACTGTGTGTAGAAGCATCCATTACTGTATTCTAAGGCAGTCAGCACTTTGATCAAAGTGTCATTCAGTGGTTGCATGACCATAATTAATTATGCATATTTGGCCACTGTTTGAGATTTGTTATCCTTAATACTCAGGCTTAAAATGAGTTCTTCATATCAGAACTATGTTTTTGAAGTTCTAATAAAAACCAATAATTCTCAAACCTTTGTCCAAATAACTAAAGAAAAATCTGGGACCTCTTGCTTGAGCCAGAACTTTTTTTCAGATGCTTCTTTTATTGAGGCTTTTGGGCTTTTTTGGGGTAAGGTCAAATTTTTTTTCCAGGTTTTGCAATATTTTTCCAGGTTTTTGCCCCCAACCCCCCTGTTTTTCCAGGTTTTCCAGGTGTGGCCCTATTTTTCCAGGTTTTCCAGGTTTTCCAGGTGCAGTGGGAACCCTGACGCTTCACAAGACACAAGTATCCAGTTTCCGGTCCAAATCAACCAGCACACAGTCACGCACCGCTGTGTGCGTACTCGTACTCGCTTCACAAATCAATTCTCTGCATACGAACACACGGCCCCGAAGGGTGAACCGCGAAATCTGAGGTGAAGGAGAGCAGGGCCCCTGTGTCGCCGACCCCCCCACCCCCTCCCCCATTCATATCTCCCCATCATTTTGCACCTGTGGAGCATTTTTTTGTTTTGCAATTTGAACTTGACACGCACGTCAAAATTTCAAAATTGACGTCGGGCCCCCATGAGGGTCATCCCCTCCCTAATCAGACCCTGGTTTCCTCCCTGCACCCACGTGGCGTGAACAACGAATCACACGTGACCAACAGCCACGTGATCCGCGACCTTTCCCGACGGAAGTGCCACTGAAGCGTGACTCGGGTCGATATCCTGTTGTCAAAACAGCAGGATCCATGATTATAACTGGATCTATCAACGTAATGAGCTCATCAAAATTTCAGAACTGATACGTCACCCGAGACCCAATCTTTTGGCGTTAACAAAAGGGCAGAGCGCAAAGCAAAAAACGTTTTGCTTTTGCAACACAACTGCGTGAACACATCACACACACACACACACACACACACACACACACACACACACACACACACACACACACACACACAGAGTCTCTCCATCGTGCGTGTGCTTGTCTCAAACCTCAAACCCGTTTCCTCATTTGTTGAACCCACGTGCACACCCAGGGCACCACTTGCACGCACGCACGCACGCACACAGACAGACAGACAGACAGACAGACAGACAGACAGACAGACAGACAGACACACACACACACACACACACACACACACACACACACAACACACACAAAACACATTGAGTCTCGGTCAGTTTGAAAACAATCATTTGACTCCCAAATTTTCGTGTGAAATTTCTTATCACGGGCACAGAGCGCAAACAATCCGACCCACCCACCCCTCGAGGAGAAGTCCCCTGCGAAGAGATGACACTGTGGCTCATGGATTTAGATTTTCTCTTCCACCTGTCGTATCAGTTTCACCGTTTCCCACAAAGCTGCAGGCAGCCGTGAGGGACGGAGCCATCTTCAAACAGCCACATCTCTCTGACCCTGACGGCGTTTTCATACAGAAAAGTGGAACTTCGGAAGCGGACTATCTTTGCGTGGCCTCAAAACCTTGCGTATCATTTCCAATGGGACACAGTTGTTGTTGCAGACAAATGCTGGAAATGGTGTTTGGTGCTGAAAATTCGCAACCTCGGGCATCAATTGTGATCTCGTTCTGCTGTTTGTCAATTACAGGCTTCAACACTATGCGTTTTCAACCCTTGTTTTCTCAAAGAAATCTGTGTTGGGAATGACAGACCCAGAGGCCCAGGAACCAAGGCGTCCGAGTGCACGAAGCTGAGGGTCTGTGGGATTTAACGACTATCAATGTGAGTCTGAAGCCGACAGGCCTGAAGCCTCAGAGTTCACACTCACCTCACTCACACCAGAGACGGTGTGCGCGGGCCTTTAAGGCTTCACACTCACCCTGTGACCAAACCCCACCGAGTCTCTGAGTCCAGTATGCAGGGTGGAGTGAACCCTGAGGAAAAGCGGTCGGGGCCCAGAACAGACCCTGACCACACAACAAACCACTCATTTTGCGCCGCAAACAAAATCACATAAAAGGCAAAACGTCTGGAACAACCCTAAGAGTTCCGAGCCCACAACCAAGTTTGGGCCCACCCTTGGAAAAGTGGGGATAAAATTTGCAGGAGTCCCGTGAGAAGAAAGTTACATGATCTCCAATCTGACACGACACCCAGTCCCCCTGGTGGGACTTCGCGCTGCTCACTACTGCGCATGCGCAAGCGCTAAACCCCCGACGTGCGTCTTTTCAGCTTTGACCCGACAGAGACGGGGACGGGGTCCTTCGGCGGCCCTGTTTCGGAATGGGGGTGGGCTGGAGAACCCTCGTGTTGACTGCCTTGAGATCTGTTGGGCGCGTTCGGTTATCGTGCCCCGTCTGAGTTGGTTACACTCCCCTTCCTCAAAGCATTCGTTTCTTCTGTGCCTTGGGAACATGCCCCGTCACACTCACGGAAACAGCCGAGTGCAGGACCGCGACAATCGTCCTTCCAGCGCAGTGCGTGGACAAGGCACAACCGGCACCACGGACACAACGACCTTTCTGCCCCCGATGGCGGATTCGCCAACCCTTCCCACAAAACGTCATCCGCGGAAAAAAGAATCGCTGCCTCCCTTTTTTGCTGAATGTTTTTCGCCTCGAGCGCGCACTGGTGTTTTGTCGGGTGGGAGGGAAGCTGAGCACAGGTGGTTTTGTGCAAAACCGAAGCGATAAAACGACGAAGCCGCCAATAACGACGCTGCTGAAGCACCGCAACCGCCAATTAATTCGCGCAATGAAGTTGCTGCCATTGTCAATCCAATTTGTAGTTCAAACTGTGCCATATAATTGGCACACATGCTTTATCAAAGGACTTGCTTGAATGCAGCTTGGCTTTTTTCCTCTGCACACCTGGAGTTGGTTTTTGTTCGTGTTCAGGGCAATGCAACGCGTCGCACACTGTGTTACTGTGCACGTCAGTGGGCGTCAAACGCGACGCAGGGTGCCTTGAGCTGCACTGAGACGCAACGTGCGACGCAACCACTGGAATCCCGCCTCCTGGCACAAAAGCGCGCACAAAACGCATTCAGCAGGTCTACGTGCGCTTACATTTTACCTTGGTGTCTTTTGTTCAATTGCTTCAGGTTCTTGAATATGTTGAATACGGTTGCTAAGCTAAGCTGTAATTTTCCCTGCAGCCACACAGAGCGTTGCTGGTTGCTATTTGATACTGTTCTCACGACTTTGCCTCACTCTCAGGTGCAACCCCGCCGACTCCTGATGAACTGTGTACTTCCATCTCAAATTAGCTAAAGGTCCACACAAAGACTTTAGAAATAGAACAGCAGATTTGAAATTCAAAACCCAGCAGCAAAGGTGTGCAGGCAAGGTTCGCACAACACGACAGAAACAGACAAGGTCTCCCGAGCCCTGTGTTTCCGGTTGCTCAGACGCGTCAGTTTTTTTCCCACGCGTCGTCGGGAGTGACACGTGAAGACGCTCGGACAGACCGCAGCGTCCCCTGGGGAGACGCTCCGTGTCCGACGCCTCGGGGACCCGAGCCGCGTCTCCAGGGGGACGACGAGCGTCTCCGGCCCGAGGAGCAGCGTCTTCGCGGCAACGCACAACGTCCAAGGCCCCGGGGCCCTGAGTCGCCTCAGAAACACTGATGGAGGGTCTGAGAAGACATGTCTCTTGCGAAAACACCACTTGCACGAGAACAGAATGGAGAAATGTACGTTGGGTCCAACGCGCCACGCGCTCATGGGCTCTGCAGCTCATTCTCCCTCTGGTCTCCCGACTGCTGTTGTGCGTGTGTGTCAATACAAGTTCACGCACACATAGGTCAAACTCGTGTGTGACTCTCCTGGTAGGTACAACACACATCACTGGTGACTCAGCATTTCCATCCGTTTCGGTTCGGTTTTCCTCAGACCTGAAGCCTTTCCCTCTCTATTGTTCATATGAAACAAAGGCACGACTACTGTGTCTGTTGTCAGCTTCATCGGATCCGGTGGGGCCGGATTCGTGCACAAAGATGAAGGGGATACATGACTGCTGCGCGTGTGTTACAGTCCTGCTGACACGTCAGATCACAGTGTGATGCGAACAGCTCTCTGACACGCAACTGACCAGTTCACACAGGCTGCGCGCGCAAATGCACAAGCACTGAATTGTGTGGCACGCATTGACACACACATACACACGCGCATGCACACGCACACACACAAGACAACACAAACACGCATACAAGTACACGTTGTACACAAAACTGCACACACACACACACACACACACACACACACACACACACACACACACACACAGGCGCACTCACCCTGGACATGCAGTTTGAACTCGGCGGAGATCTCGATGAGCGCGACCAGCAGGGGGTGCCACGGCGCTACCTTCGACGCCGACGAGCGCGCCTCCATCAGCAGCGACTCGATGCGCGTCAGATTGCGCAGGCGCTGATCCAGGACGTCCATCCCGGATGCGTCAGGCTCGCGCGCCCGCTGCCAACACAAAAACATGCGGGAATGTTAAAACTATCGCGTCGACATGTCGGGTGCTGTTGTGATGCGCGCTGCCAACACAGAACTAGACTTTCAAGTAGACAATCAGCCGCGGGCAGCCTACATAGGCAGGACAGCACTTGTCCCAATCCACCAATGCCCCAGTCAGCAATGTGTCCAAGATACCCCTAACCCAGACAATTTGAAATTTTTTTTTTAGGGGGGGG
>JAAUXT010093711.1_pt1 | contig 17252 bp, 20 predicted proteins | sample 7278171 | NCBI WGS metagenome assembly JAAUXT01 (sample SAMN14350112, study PRJNA611818) | marine sediment metagenome | isolation source: surface marine sediment (1.8m) | place: French Polynesia: Moorea | collected 2018-08
CACATTATCCCCAACCCAAAATGAACCAAAAGAGCCCAAAAGATCCCAAATCAATCCTCATCTTGACCATGAAACTGCTGTATACATACTTTTGGAAGACACTGCCTGTAGGTGATTTGATTTTGCTTGCTTCGATTTCGCTCACTTTTTCCAAAAGCTCACAAATCGGACCAAGCTCCTCAAATCACCTAAAAATCACATTGTACAATTCCTTTTTGAACGCCAGCAAAATCTCGACGGAGTCACCCACGGCCTCCCCTGCGCTGTATTCGCCACCGGGCACAGAATGTGCATTTTGCCCAAATGTTTCAATGTTTCGTTGCATTTGGATTCATGGTCCTTCACTCACTGAACCTCAACTGTGGCTCCCAAAAGCATCGATGATTTCCTGTTCGTAACACACATTTCATTTCACACTCGAATATCTCTCGACGAACACCCAGCTTTGTTGGCTGACATGATGCCGCGAAAATCACTGGGGAGATGTCCAGAAAATTTCTTGAGACTGCATCTGTAATGAGGACGTGATGGAACGCGAGGTTGGTTGGATCGGAGCGCCGCGGCGGCGTCTTGAAGTGCGGTGCGCGATCCGAGGAGACAACTGAGAGTCGAGGCAGCTCGAGCGCAGAACGCCCCGCGCACAAACTCCACGTTCCACGCCAAAGCTGGAACTCAGAACTCAATGTCAACATTTTGCAGCAATGCCAATTGTGGGTCGAGTTTTCCCCGTTCCGCGTGTGACAGCCGTTTACAGGGCTCTGCTGCACGGGCGAGTGGCGTCTTGAGGCCAATGGTCAGTGAGGTGAGAAGCGAGGTGCTGTCCTGGTCTGTACCAAGGCACCGAGACGCTGGTCACCGGGAAAACATGAAACTGAGGTTCGTGCCGCAGAAACGCCGAGGTCGGCTCATAACGGACAAGGATCTGCGCGATATGAAGGTTTGCGCTGGCAAGAGTTCACGGCGTTGCGAGGGGTAACCCGTGCAAAGTTCGTGTCTCCGTACAGTGACTCGGATCCGACGCCTCTGCGAAATGTCTGCGAAGCTGCAACGCTGACGACTTGACGTTGGTCCTTCGGGCATCGACGTCGTTCGGAGGGTGTGAAGTAGCAGGCGCGAGGTGTGTTAAGAAGGTCTGGGTTTTGACTGTGGTCCCCGGTTTGACGTGGGCTGTGCGAGGTTCGGGCCAGGGGCCACCACAGGGACCGGGGAGGTACCCCCCTTTGGAGTCGGGGAGGTTCCCCCAGAAGGGGACAGAGCCGCAATTGGGCCTCCTGGAGTAAGGAGTGGTGCTGGACTCCCAGAGGTGAGGGGTGGCGGGGAGGTCCCCCCGGGGTCGGTGGGGCTGGGCGCCGGGGACGGGATGTCATTGAGCGCCCAGTTGTACTCGCGGTACTTGATGTCCACCATGCCCACTTTGTCGAGCAGGAGGAGAAGCCGCTCCACAGCGAGCCGCGTCTCATCCGTCAGGTACGGCAGCGTCCACCTGCAGCCAACAAGAACGCGAGGCGGTCAACAGGCACGGCTGAGATTGTTATGCTTTCTGTTCCTTCGACAGAGAGGGAAGTACTTCACTTTTTGGGTGTTCTGAACTGTTGCGAGCAAGGAATCCTGTGCAAAGCTTCCACCAAATTGCGTGTCTGCGCGACAGATGAACGAGCGCGTGCGAGGTGGAAGAAATGCGCACAACTCAAGGACAACACCAACGAAACAGATGTCCAGGTGCGGTCAGAACCAAGCACTTTTTATACGACGCTTCAAACTCGTTGCATTTGGAAGCTGCACCAACAAACTCCTCGTGCAATAAAATTTCCCACCGCCCATTCGGGGGAGGCACCAAACTGAACACACCTAGAACCAAAGGTCTTGCGACTCAAGAGTCACGCACAGTCCTCTTCAGTCCTTTGATCATCGTCCTGAACCGAACAAGATGCGCAACGTCCCTTAGCTCAGTCTCCATGGTCACGGTCCCCTGATCACACAACAGTTGAACTGTTCCAGTCTGCCACTCGTTGGTGCGTCTCAGCTGCAGACCCATTTCGCTTGGGTTTGTTCCACGGAACACCGGTCCGGGTTACAATGCGTGTGAAGCACCGAGGTTGTGCACCCACTGTACCTGATGGCGTGCACGTCGTTCTGGCCGAAGTCTGCGCAGTACCACTGGAAGATGCGCGACACGTGGAGCTCGCGCTGCACCTCGAACGCGCGCACTTCCTGCGTGCAGAAGCTGCGCGTCGCGCCCTCCAGCGCCGCGTCCAGGTTCTCCGCCGAGTACACCGAGATCGCCGGACACGACTGAAACAGACGTTGGATGTAGACCCTTGGGCTGGCAGTCAGGAGAGAATCCAAGGGCAAAGGTCAGAATACATTGATACTGTACAGTTCTGGTGGATTCAGGGTCGGGACCCCTGGGCTCACCCAAGCCCGCTGAACTGAGCTGATTCCCACATTTTGCGTCAGTACTCATGAGCGGTGGATATTTCGCTGGATTTGATGATGGTTTCTGTCATGGTTGGTTCCCAGAGGTTCGAGTTGCTGAGTTTCAGTCATGAGATTCTGGTGATTCAAGGATTTTATGGGGCTCTGATAAAGGAAACCATTGACAAAGGAGACAACTGGTCGCGTGTTTGCTTAGTTTTCGGCTAAATCCCTGACAAATGACGCTGCAAATCGAATCCCACTGAGCGTCTGATTCCCCTGCGCCGAGCATTGTCAACCGTTCAGCGCGTCCGGCTGTGTTTGGACAAACGACGTGTTCTGTACAGAGAAACCCCGCGGAGGTTGATTGCTGCTGGTGGAATCGTGTCAGGAAAACAAGAGATCAACGCAGCTTTGACCCGACTCTCCGGCAGCTGGAGTCCGTCCCTGGTGGAATCAGACCGCATGCACGCAGGCAAAGGTTGTGACTTTTCAACCAAATGGATCTCAGTCCCCATTTTCCACAGAACAACCGATCGCCACAATGTCACTGGTGGGCATCCACAGCATCTCCCAACGGGATCCAGAGGTGGACCATTTTTCATTCCTTCCTGCATGCACGTTTCGCGTCAAAGTTTACACAGAAAACCCCCCAGAAAAAGTCAGCCTCCCGCAGGAGCATCATCCACTCCTATGAGAGCAAAGGACATGTTTGGAACCTTCAACGTACAACCTTGAAAGGAGTCAGTGTGACATTAGAGAACCACGGTGCGCTGAATTATTCACAGCAAACCACTGGATGCAAACGCGAAATGAGACCAGCACGTGGCACCCAACCCCGAATCGAACAAACTTCCGGCACAAGTTTCACCACAGCTGCACACACACACACACACACACACACACACACTTGCAAACACACACACTTGCAAACACAGCAAGCAACAAACACAAGCTGCCGCTGTTTTGGGACCGTGCGCTGCTGTTTTTCTTCTCTGCAGACTGCAGAGAATCGCTTTGTACTGATGTCATAAAGCGCCGTGGACAACAGGCCAACGCATTAAATACTAGGCACCGTGAAATGAACAAGTGCTGCACACTTTATTGTACAGGTTCAGTGCAATTGATCTGTGCCATTCCAAAAATACAGCTGTTGCAATTTTTATGAGATTCAAACAAAACGCATCATTTGGAACTGAGCACGATGCGTTGAAACCTGAACAACAAATGCAACACTGCCAATTCAAAGCTGCAGTGCGCTGCAGTGGTTGGTTCCACCTTGGTGCGGACCTTCGTGGACCTTGCTGAACACGCCAACATCAGGTGTGTGTGTGTGTGTGTGTGTGTGTGTGTGTATGTGTGTGTGTCCTCTGCCACGACTCACCTTAGCACCACAGACGAGGGCGAAGTGCACCCTCGGATCAAGTGAGCGAACACAATACTGGCGGCGTTTGTCTGACTGGGAGAAGGGCGGCGAGCGCGACGCCGGGTGCGGCCGGTTCCCTGAAAATGCACCACAACAAACTTGTCAGTCTTTGCTGTGGAAAAAATTGGGATGATCCAAAGCACCGTGACCCAATGTCCCATCTTCCTCAGCGCAAGTCCAGCAAATTTCTGTGGAAATAAAATGGCCATGGAATGCGCGTGCCACGGGGATCCACCCGGTTGGCCGGCAAGAGACACCGCACGAGGCGGAAAATAACCTCGGGCAAGAGAGGAATAATAACGGGCGAGGGCGCGCCAGATCCATCTGAACGAACGAGCGTATTCTCTCTCTAGGATAAGTCACCGAACTGTGGTCAGTTTGCTGACCAACACGCGCGCCGTTCGGCACCGACAAAACATCATCACACAACCAACATTTGCAACGTGAATCTTTTCGCATCTTCTGCGCAAGAAGGAAAGTGTCTCCAAGTGTTGACGTTCAGCCGCACAATGTTTGAGGACAGACACTCTGTGTCCCCATTCGCTTAAGCATCAGGGCGTGCCCCATCCCCCATCCACATGCACGCTGCATGTGCAACAGCAGGATTTGCAATTTCAGGGCCAAGGCGTCACGTACGTACAACCAAACGTTCACACCTTCACCCCAAAAGTCGCTGTTTCGACGCAAGCCTCTCACCTGGTTTTGAGCTCCATTGCAGAGAATTTGCAATTTGACAAATAGGATTTGGATTTTCGCTTCCGATTTCAGTGTTTGAATGAATATTTAATCAGTGCGAATGCTGAATCAACGGTGCGAAAGTCCGCTGAACACGTTCTCTTGCGGATTCAGGAATGACGTTTGGGAGGCACAAACCTCAGGTGGAAGGGAAAATGTCAACATGTGGCGCTCATGGCGAGGGGCGGCCTGGGCCCCAAGCTGGATCCTTCCTCTGTTGTTTCACGAGTCTCGACAACTTTCATCGCAGTTTTCATCAATTCCGTTCACTCCACACAAACACGCTCGAGAAACCCACGCACATGTGCACAAAAGCGTCACGCAGGGTTCGGTCAACGTATCACAGTTGTAACTGAGTTGTCAGTCAAACGAACAGCCTGCATCTCGAAGGCGGCTTGGCTGAAAAAGCTGGAGAACTTGTGAGCCCGACACTTGTCCATTTCGAGTGGCAGGTGATACACTGGAAGGCTGTCCTCGATGTCCCCTCCCCCGCTCAAACAAAGAGGACAGTTCTTGCTATTTTTGCACGGCTTTGAAATCATGGACGGGCCTGTGGATGGCTTTCACCAAAAACGTTTTGCTTGATCCAGCGGACGTGCCAAACGCTTCGGGCAAGGGAACCTTTCCGCAATGGCCTGAAGAGAAACGCGGTAAAGACGCTTTTTTCTTCTTCATCTTCAAAATCAGGTTCCTTGAGCTTCACAAACACGATATGGTTGATGATATCGTTAATAATGGATTCCCAGACAGGAAAGGAGCATCAGTGTTCGGATCCAGATCAATCTCACAAACAAGACAGGCTCGTGTTACCCGCGTGTACACGCAAATGGTGAGCAAAGACTTGGCACAAGAAAATCTCCAGCGGATTCAGGGCGCGGGGAGCCGAGTCCCCTCCCCGAATCCGAAAATCTCATCAATCACCAACTCTGTGCACGATATACGAGTACTTTTTGACGTGTCAAATTGTCAAAGTTGGAGCTGCCCTTTCCCAGGGTCGGACCCCAGTCAGAAGGACCTGGCTTGACATCACCACCAAGAATCGGACTCTCACGTACACACAGGCACGCACCAACACACAGAGTCCCGCGTGCCTTACTGCTTTATCTTCCAGATTCCTGGTTCGAAACTGGCTGAAAGGCGTCAGCTTTTTGAACTCCAGTGCAACTTTCTGCCTCTCGAAGCACTGTTCTGTCTGAACAGCGTGTGTCGGTTGACAGACTGGCGTTGTGACATTTTGAAATACAGTGATGGATGCGACAATGTGACAATCTCAGCTGACAGCAATTAGAGGCTGTGTAATCAACTGAATGCGCCAAAATCATGCCACACAGCAGTCCTGTAACAAATGGGTGTTTTGTGCGCAAAATGAAACGCGAAGCAAATTGTGCGCAAAACAAAACACGAAAAAGTCTGCCAGATTCGGCTCAAAGAATCACAAACATATTCAAAGTCAACACGGAAAAATGCTTTTCAGACTTGCCAGAAACGTCGAAAGACAAATGTTGACTTTGTAACAGGATATAAAGCGAGCTTGTGGATCAGGTGGAGCCCATCTGAAGATTGCCAGTGCTGTTTATTGCGTCCACAACTTCTACCGACAACCGACACCCACAACTTTGGGAGGGGAAATCCGGAATTGACAAGCACAGCACCGAGGTGCATTGCTTTCTGCGTTTTCACACACAAGCCTTATATAGGCGTGGAACAAAATGGACAAAGTTGAAGTGGCGCGCGATGTGTGGTGTCGACTGTTCGAACAGATCTATTTTCCTGACCCGTGCAGACATCAGCGAACCCAACCTCAGTTCTGCGCGCGATCGCAACAAGAGTTGGTTTTAATCAATGTAAGTTCGGCTCAAGGCCGAGCATCCACGCAATTTTCCAGTGCATGGTGTTAGGCCACTTCCCCTCGCTGTCTGAGCTCTCCGCACACCGCACACAGATGTAAAGAGCCAAACGCGTGACTGCGCGAAATTTGTTGGTAGACAAAACAAACAAGGCTCGTGCTTCATTCTGAAGTGAAACGTTTGTTGAGCTACAATATGAGAGTCTGGCAATGGCAATTGTTCTTGCAGGTGAACACACTTCCCTGAAAAGAGACGCGACGGGACATTAACTTCCAACACACACGCACACACACTTACAGATGAGAGAGAGAGAGAGAAAGAGAGAGAGAGAGAGAGAGAGAGAGAGAGAGAGAGAGAGAGAGAGAGAGAGAGAAAGACACACACACACACACACAGACCTCTGAGAATGCCGTGTTCGATGTCGTCGAGCGAGAAGACGTGGCCGCCGATGTTGTAGGACGTCACCTTCCAGAACATCTGCACCTTGAGCACGGACTCGGGTAGCGTCGCGCACTCCGCCAGTCCGTGGATCGTCATCGCGTTGTAAACGTCTGCGACGCGAGTCAAGGAACACGCACCATGAAAATGTGGTTTGTCTGTTCAGGTCAAGTCAACTTCTCACACAGAACTTGCAAATCCAGGATCTGTCCAGAAACAGGGACTGGCCTGCAACAAACCAGCAGAATCATTCCAAACTTCACGGTGACTTCCTTCAAAGGGAAGACCTTGTGTGCAGCCTGTCAATACGACACGAAATTCTCTGAACATACGCAACACAACAGAGAACAAGCAAAGTTCTGCGAAGCCGTAGCTGGGACCGACCCTTGACCCTCGAAAAATTAAAATGCCAGTTCGCTCCCAAGAATCGTTTCTCCTTTCGTGTTGAAATAGAGCCCCTCAATTCTCTCCGGGATGTTCTTCGTGAACCGACTCACAAATTGTGGGACCTTGCCATTCCTGGCTCCTTCCCCCCCAGAACCCTGCAGCTGCAGTTTGCCAGGACTGAATAAGAATTCGACCTCAGCGAGTGCACACATCTTCACAACAAACAGCACACAACCTGCAGGACGAGCGCAAACAGTTCATCAATCCGAACCCAGAACAACAAGCTTCTGCATTGATTTTGCAATCACGTGCACGGAAGGCTCAAGTGGACAGGTACATAAAAGCAAGCCAGTTCGTAAGTATTGTCATCCACCGTACGATAACGCGCGCGTCAAAAACATGTGCAATGAGCGTGACTTGAGTCCATCAAATCATGGTGGGACAACAACACGCAAACACGAAACTGCACGTGGAACTTTTCACCGAGAGAGCCATTCATCAGAACTTTGTTCCCTGAACTGAAAACATTCGTGCAGTGCGCAAAACAGGTACAGAAAGAACGGCGAACGCTCGAGTCTGGGATTTCAACGGACGCTTCATCGACGTTTCGCATCCAATTTCCTTTTCCCAGTTGACAACCACTGCCTGACAAAGATACACAATTTCCCCGCGCCCGCGCTTCTTTGCCAAACAAACACCTTCTTTCAAAAGCGTCAACGTTTGAGGTAAACACTGCAGATTCTCGAATTTTCCCATCAACCTCGCCTGCAGCAAAGTTCAAAACATCAAAGTGAACCAAGGTTTCACGTTGTCCTCCACCCCACCATGCCCACTGAATCGCAAGTACGAGCAACACACCACGCGAGCAGCAGTGCCACACTCGCGTACTCCTGTGTGCAGATCAATACGATTTGTCGCGCTTTGTGGAGACGATCTCATTACAAAGGTGGCGCGCACAGAAATCGACGTCGCCCGACGACAATGCGCCTCTTTTGAGGTGCGGAAACGCGGCTCCACGGACGCGGATCACACGTCAGCTACAGCGTACCGTACGTACCCGTACATCCACATCCACATACGACCTTCGCGACTGTAGAGGATCGGGAACACCCTGGACCCCAACAACTTTTCGAGTCCCCGTGTTTTCAGGTGCACTCCGTTCGTTTCTGCACGTGGAACGTTCCGCTGACTTCCTCTCCCCCACACTGACATGAAACGTGCACCCCCTCTCCAACTTTGCATCACCGAAGGTAAGACCATGACCGACAGCAAGGTCGCCAGCCCCAACCCTAATTTTGGACATAATCAAGACTGCGGTTTGGTTTGGGCGGCCACAGCATGTGGAATTACTCAAACAGTACACGATCGTCCTTGGACACCGAGGAAAAGAAACAAAAGGGAAGTGACAGTGTCGAGCAGTCGACGTCAATCGTTTTGAATACAGATCGAGGCCCTTCTCTCCAAATTCTTGTTCTTGCTCGGGTGGCTGTGGGGCGGGTTTCCACTGGACCTCAGTCTCGCGAAAACAACTCAAAACAAATATTCACAGTTCTGTTTGGTTTGCAACAAATTTCCCCTGGGAGGTCTTGTCATATCTGTCGGCTGCAGGCTCAGTACAAAGGCTCGAGCCTCAGTCATAACACAAATTGTCCTCGACAGCGTCCAACCTTCAAACGTCGAACGTCGCAGTGGCTCTCACGACGCAAGTGACTTCTCGATGCAGTCGAAGATTCCAAAGACCAGGGCATCAGGTATGATCCAGAGGGCTTGATATATCCCCCCCTCCCCCCCACACACACACACACTCACCTCAGAAAAGAACGTCTCCATGTGAACGAGGCAGGCACTCTTTGTTTTGGGCGAAAAAATTGTCAAATTTCACAAACGTCGGAATCCCACCCTCCCTGGATCCCCCCACAAAATCCGGCACGCGCCCTGGCGTGCACGAATTCGTTCCCCATGGCAGCGTGACACCAATGAAACGGGCTCCAAGAGGCAGCGCGGGGAATTGGACGAGCGTCCTGCTCATTCAGCCGAGAGGGACGTCGAACATCGCTGTGCGAGGCTCGTCCGCGCTGACACGACAAACTGGATGACAATGCGGAAACGACGTGTCCCGAGCAGTACGCAATTGCAGTGCATTCATGCAGTACGTGCCAATTATGGAATTACGTGGAATTATGTTACGCGCTCGTTGATACAATTTGACAGCAAATGCAGGTGAACCCAGAAGAGGCATGAGCAGCTCGTACACGCACTGAAAATGGTGCCCATGTCGTTTTGCACAGAGTTCCCATTTTCCTCTCTTCAGCACATTGAACACAAAGCCAATGCACATTTGAAGCCCCGAAAATTACCACACACAGCAACGAGTCAAATTCGTCAGATGCCAGGCCATGGATCTCTATTTGGAACAACTGGCGTCCAGAAACTGCTTCGTTTGTCTGTGCTTGTCAAAATTACAAGTGTTTGACATTCCGCCAAAACACTGCTCATCACGCCTTGATCCTGCATTGAACAGCAGCCGATACTGCGGCCGTCACGCGGATGCGGGAACACTGGTCCAGGTGAAATGGCCCCTTCACTCTGGTTGTGCACTGCAGTGTCCATCTGGACTGGACTGACAATGACACCTGAACTTCAGGCCGAGAACAACGCAACCAAGTCGCCTGCTCGCTGAACCTTGGAACTTGAGCTTGGCACAGCTGCTGCATCTCGGACGCACAAAAAGAGGAAGAATCGGCTCACTGTGAACATGGTCGAAGCTGTAATTGCGCATTCAGACCAGACACTGGATGCACCATGAACAAAGTACCATTCGGATCAAGCTGAACTGGTCTGCTTTCCACACGAGATTGCAACTCTGGGAAACAATCTGCGCAAATGGTGCCATGATTTGCAATGATTTCTCCACTCGACTCAGAGCACATGTCTGACACAGAGCCGAGCTCCTCGGAGCAGCCCGCCAACCCGAGAATCGATACGCCCAACAACACGCCTGTTGCTATCTGAGCAAATCTCAATCACATTGGCCTTGGTGCGTCCGAGGCAACCTCCTTCGTGTTCTTTGAAATTCGAGACGTGTTTTTCTTGCCTTTTCTTGCGCCGTAAATGTTTGAGGCTATTCTCATCGAAACGCGTAACATCGTCGCGCAACGCAAGGATGTTCGAGCGATTCCGTCATCTCTGCTACGGAACATCAAGGCTCTTCAAACGCGAAAAAAGAGAATCGGACAGAAAACTTGGCACATGCAGCCTTGGCAGACATTCTGAAATGCTTTGACAGACTGAAAACAAATAGACTGCCTTCAATCGGTTCAACCCGAAGTCGCTTCGAAGGATTGTTGGCTTCACTCAAGAGGACGAGGCGTTCAATCTGCTGTGCTGTGAACAGCAACCCCACCTAACTGTCAAGGTATCCTGTCAACAGAAAGTGGCAAGTATACGAGTGAGTACCAAAGGTGGACTCAAAAGCTTCAGTTGATCCGCCGCAGGCTAAAGCCACTGAAGAGTTCAAAGCCAACGAAGACGAGTTTTCACCGACTCAAATCCATTTTTTGCACTCGACACTGTCATTCATTGAGCGTTTTGAGGAACACGTAAATCTTGTGGGGACGTCAATGAAGCCAGTTTGTGTGGAGAGGAATTGTGGACTCGAGTGGTTGCCTTGGATACCGGGCACTCCACACACAATACCTTCACAACAGTGTTTCGCCACGGATGGAAAACCCACGTGGAGCCTGAAACGGTGCAGCCTCAGCGAGTTTTCTTGCACGGACTTCAGCTTCGGGGAACTTGTGATCACGAGGAATGGCAGGGAAGAGGAGACGGAGAAGATGGCATCATCTTCAGGCCATCACGATGACGATCAAGGAACCACAGGTGAACGCCGCCAGTTTGTTTTTGGTCTTTTTGGCAGTAAAATCCTCCACGGGAGAAGCTGAAGAAGAACTGGCAGGAAAGGTTTACGAAACACCAATTGACCGAAGTGAAGTTCCAAGTCAACTTGTCAAAACATGGTTGTCTTCAACACAACACGTGCACAGCACACAGATCATGTCTGAGAGCGACCCTTTCCTCCTTGCTACTAAACACTGGTACCCCCGGGCCCATTCAAATCCACTGTGAAAAGCCGTGCGAGTGACAAGCACCAGCCATCTGCGACCCCATTAGACACCAGCTACAATCCAATTACCACCGGTCCCTGGCTGCGAGACCAGCGAGGACTGGAGCCAAGAGTAACGATGTTCAGTGTTTCCACTTTCATTTCCTCGTTTCAATTTCACTGGGTCTGTTTTTCATGCCAAATTGAAACCTGGGTCTGAAACCTGCTGGCATTGCGAAGTGCAAACAAAAAATTGACGTTGTTCGATTTGTGTGGCCCGAGGCCATGAGAGATGTAATCGGGATGCAAACCCAGATTGACAAGAATCGCCACTTCTGTGACCAAATCCCCTGTGTGTGTGTGTGTGTGTGTGTGTGTGTGTGTGTGTGTGTGTCTGTGTGTGTCTGTGTTGGTTTGGGAGATGTACCCAGGTGTTTTTAACGACCAAACTAACACTTCGCAGGTGGCTCAGCCCGGTACTCTGCTTTCGGTGTGTGTCAGTCAAACTAACTACCAGAGGAACTTTCTGTCCTTCAGGTTATTGTCAGGCAGGAAATCACACAGGGGTTCTGGTTCAGCACAAAAGCCGTTGCAGCACAGAGCATTCGCTTCGCTGTTTTAGGTGACACGCTGCATCCGGCACACAGGGCCTCAGATCGACATCTAATGTTCAAGTTCCCTTCAAACCCAAAGTTCTCTGAATGAAATCTGAGCGTTCGACACGCGAGGAAACACTTGTTCCTGTCAAACGGTTGAAAGCGATCTGCGCTGTTCTGGAGAGAGACGGATGCATCTGCACGCGAACTGACGACGCGTCGCGCAACAGCACCGCCCAACATCCAATCCGCCGTTTCCGATCAGGGGAGAACCATCAGAGGGGGGGGGGGGGAGCAAGTGACCACCCCCTCCTTCAGCAAATTTCGCACCACGCAGGCACAAATTTTCGAATTCAAGCTGGACGCGGCTCCCTGATCCAATCCTGAATTCCCACCACGGAAGGCTCTGCTGTTCCGTGTGCAAAGTCGTGGTGCTTCTTCATGAGCGACCTGACGGCGTGGTATTCATGAAACATTCCCGGTGGAAGGACCTCAATGCCAGTTGTCACATTCCCAACGGCAGATCTGCGGAATCACAAATGTCTTGGAAGTCCGAGTCTCCTGGGGAACTAGTTCCCGCAACACTGGAACCCAAAGTTTCAGGTCCAGGTGCAGCCATGCAGTTGGTGATGCAGAAGGGAAAGATCCAGGGGGCCCTTGAGGTCCTCTCCCCTGACAGCTGAAAAAATGGCTGCATGGAGCTCCCGGTGATTTGAGAAGCAACCGAAACACGGTGACCAAAACACAATGACCTGAACACAGTGACCCAAACACAGCAACCTGAACACAAAATCACAAATTATTATTTTCAATAAATGTTTTGTCAATTTTATCACTTGGAATGCAGCCAAATCCTTCCAAATTATCTGTATATTGAAACTTCTCACCTGACTGCACACAGGGCTTGCTGAAATCTTTACCAAATATCTGTTTTGAATACTTTCCTCAAATTACAATTTGTACCTAAACTTTAACCCCACCTAAAAAACATGCAAAAAATTTTGAAAATCAAAAATGAAACCCTACCATTCAAACACCCATACAATACACTACATTAAATCAAAATACTTTTTTCACCAAATATTTGTACTTTCTGAGATATGGACTAATTTATCCAAGTATGTCCCAAATTTGCTGCCTCTCAAAATTTAAACTTTTTGACCTAAAGAACCCAAAAATTCAACCTTCATATTTTCCTTCTTTTCGTATTATCCTCAATGCATATCAAACCCGAAAAGCCAAAAAGATCCCAAATTGATCCTGATCTTCACCATGAAACAGGTATACACATATGAAACAGGTATACACATACTTTTGGTAGATACGGCCCGTAGGTGATTTGTTTCGGTCGCCCTGTTTTAGTCGCACAAAAATTTAGCTCCTGTAAAACAGCGCAACCTCCTCAAATCAGCAAAAAAACCAACTTGCCATCTTTTTTCACCGCACGATTTTATGAAATAAAGTCAGCCCTCCTTGAGTGTTCTCGACCCCACCGACCAAATCCCAGACAGGACCCAACATTGAAACACTTCAACAAACTTCCAACCCCGCCAGAATCACTGGAGAGGAAACTGAATTATTTTGTACTCTTTCTTTTTGTGTCTCTGCAGGTTTTGTTTGAATCTCAACTTGAGTATCATTGACGACGCACTCCACAATCGAACGTTATCCTCTTCCCGAGTGCCAGGAACCCGGTGTGAATCAATGCGTGCAACGAATTCATCCAACAGACGCCCCAGCTGCCAGCTGCAGAAGCGCACGGCTGAGACTCTGCCGTCATGGACAATGTTCGTGATACGAGACAGGTTCTTGTCGACTCCAGCCTGCCGGAAACCTATTGGTTTTCTGTGGTAATGTGTCATCGGCGACAAGCATTCTTATGGGTATCGTACTCCCGAGTGATACGCATGGCGGATTCGAGTCGATTTTCCGGCCCTGAATTACCTGGTTTATTTGTGGACCCATGTTCAGGGAAAACTCTGCATGAAAAGCTCGAATCCTCCTGTGTACGCCAAGGCAATGAAAGATTCAAACGCGAGTGTCAACACAGACTGTCTGGCGCAGAGCATGTAATCATCCGGGACGTTTGGCTCTCAGCAGCAGAGAAGAGCATCATGAATGCTGCAAACCCAAGACTCTGCAAGCACATTTAGGGTGCCAGAGTCCTCCAGAAAATTTGAGATTGCGGCTGTGAGTCAAGCGAAAACTGCGATGCTTTGCAAAAGCACATCCACGCAAGGTGGGGCCAGGCAAAAAGAAAGCTCAACAACCTCTGCTGCCCCGAATGACCACGTCTTCCCTCAATGAACCCCTCTGCACACCAGAAATGCACGACTGCACAACTGTCTGAATGGGTCTTCTGCAAAAATGTCAATTGACAACCCGATGGACGGTCCTCGTTTTCAGCCAGACTGCACCGGTCTGTGCCTCTTCCCGCAGGGCCAACTGTCTCCTGCAGCTTCCACCCAGAGATCCCCTTGAAGCTTATCAAGCGAGACTCTTTCATCTGAAAACCAAATGTCTGACGGGACATCTTGAGCGACGGAGAAACAAAGATCCTGCGGGAACAAACCATTTCTCTGAACATGTCTGAGACCTATCCGAAGCCGTTTGATTGCACTGCAAGCTCCCAGCTGAAAATCTGTGTCTTGACAACATCCCACAATTCTGGATCTATCCGTCACACAACATTGTGATGAAATTCGCCGCAGTTTCTCCACACACACACACACATACATACATGCATACATACATACATACATACATACATACATACACACACACACACACACACACACACACACAAACTCCATCGATACTTGAACATTGCACGAAAGTGGGATTGAATCATAACATTTTCCTTGCCAGGGCAAACGACAGTTTTGTTCAGATTGGGGCAAAATTTACTGTTGTCTTTCTGAGCCTGCTCCAGTGTTCTCTGTGGACGAGAATGGGCCTCCAAACATCGCACTGAAGATCTAAGTCAAATTAAAACCAGGTCCTTTGCATATGTCTTTCACGTGGAGGGCAGGAGACCCTCAGCTTGAAGTTAGAAGGTTGTCCACGAACTTCCCGTTTTGCGGCTTTCACAAACTCAGACTTCCACCAACTTGATTCACAGCTGTCGGGGCCAAATTCACAACACCAACTGGAGAGGGCAGCGCCACCAGATCCACACCAACAGTTTTGTTTATTTTCTGAACGGGAATTCGTAGACAGACCTTTATCTTTTTTTCATGATTCTGCGAAGCGCAAAACAAACGTTCCCTACCGACCACGAGAAGGTACTTTGGAAGTCTCGAGGCTTGAGGTTTTGGGTAATGGTGAGGAGAACATTGTGACAAACACAATTTTTTCTGGAATCTGGACAGACTGTGAAACTGAAGGAAAGCTTCTTTCATTTCCTCATTCCCTTTGGGTCAAAGATATTGTTCATGACTATCAAAGGAACGTGGTGCTTGTACATGCTGCGCGCAGATGGAACAAGCCGCGTGTGCAGGTAATGACAGGTAGGCAAAGACACACAGGTGTTCATATCGATCAGTTCATCAATTTGTCATGGTGTAAGGTTTCCACATGTCCTTCTCTCAAAGGGCCGAGATGGTTCCGCAGGACGCGGAGTCGGATGCATCTCCGACGGGACAACCAAACACAGGCATCTCTTCGACAACAATGAAGTTACCCCTCAGCCACACCGCGTGCGCCAGCGCATCACGCACCATGCGCCAGCGCACGTTTGGGGTTGGAACCCATCCGCGATCATGGTGGTGCACACGCACTTCAGTGTGAACACAACCACAGAGAAACGTGAGACCCATTTTGGTGCGCTGTGACCTTGGCATGCGTGATGCGCTGGCGCACGCGGTGTGAATTGGGGGTTAGGATTCAAGGCTTTCCCGACACCTGGGAGGCTCAAACATGCACGATTCAGCAACCGCCGTTCTGTTTCACGCCTGCAAATCTGACGTATTTCTTCTTCCACTTGAGATGATTGACACAAATTTGACGGGTCCATCAGGCAGAAGCAACAACAACGCACGCCGCTGACTGACATTCATGAATACAATGACACACAGAATGCCGAAACTCTTTCTTTTCGAGATTTTGGCGCAACACTTGAGTGGATGGGCCTTTTCACAGAGGGACATCACCTTTGCGCTACGTTCATGCAATGCTTTGGCACGTCACCAGTTCCACTCATGTATGACAGATATGTATGACTCTTCCACAAACATGTAACATGTAGGATCATGCATGAAGCAAACAAAAACAAGTCTTGTCTCTGTGTTTTTGAATGAGAGTGTTTCTTCCATGTGTGGTCTATTGTGGTCCTTGCCACTAGAACTTGGTCAACCTCAGATACCGTACGACACCCGTATCATTTGTTGTGTCAAGCTATCAACCCAATATTTTGATCACATCGTGATAAGGTGTCAGCCATGTCAGAAATCGTTTCTTCTCACAAGACGACCTGCACGTGAATTGCCCCACATGGTGGAGTCATGTGCCTTTTCGGCACCTTCCTGACATCTTTCTTGACATAACTTCATTCCTGCAAACCACACGACAACAATGTACGCAGCGACAGTCCGAGGCGAAACTCAGATTTGGGACTCGTAGATGTTGACAACAGCAAAAAGACACACAAACACAACACAACACCTGAATGCACTGAAATCCTACTGTAGCCTTTTCCTCAACACCAGAACCAACATGCACCTGTGTGCTTAACAGATCAACTCAACCAGTTTCATCTCTTCGACACAGACGAAAATTCCTGGAAAACAAGACGCAAAACGCACAAGGTCAAAGGATACTGATGAAGAAGGCCATCTTCTCCTTCTCCGAGAGTCCACCCAAGTCGATGAGTTTGAGAGCTGCGGCCTGCGTCTTGTACTGCTCGTACAGCGGGCTTCGCTTCAGCTCCGCGTACTTGACGCCGCTCCCGTCCTCAGCGATCACCTCGCCCTTCATCCTGCCCAGAAACACAAGAACCCGAGTCAGACAGAGGTGTAGTGATATCACAAACACACTGGTTGGTATCTCAGGAGAGACTGTCCCCGAGGGCGGGAACCTCCATATTTATTGACCTCATTCCAATCACACTATCTGGTGAGCAGTGGTTCTGAATTCATAGGTGGTGTGTCACACCATACTCCTCCCCTGGTAGGGGGTGTTGGCAGTGCCCAACAATTTTTAATGCTCTGAATATTTTTACAATAATTATTTGGACAGAAAATAGCACAATATCACTATTTTGCTGGCTTTAGCCTGCATCCCTCCCCCATGGGGTGGTCACATGA
>JAAUXT010062168.1_pt1 | contig 17248 bp, 14 predicted proteins | sample 7278171 | NCBI WGS metagenome assembly JAAUXT01 (sample SAMN14350112, study PRJNA611818) | marine sediment metagenome | isolation source: surface marine sediment (1.8m) | place: French Polynesia: Moorea | collected 2018-08
AAACCAAATAAAAATTTTCAAAAATCAAAAATTAATGCTACCTCTCAAACCCCCATACAACATACTACATTTCATCAACATACTTCTTTCACCAAATAATTATACCTTCTGAGATACAGAGATATTTCTACATTCACACCCTATATTTCCTGCACTTCCAAATTTCACCTTTTTGACCTCAGAAAACCCAAAATTTAAATTTAACAAATTCTTTCCTCATGCATTATCCCCAACCCAAAATGAACCCAAAGAGTCCTAAAGACCATGAAACTGCTGTACGCATACTTATGGAAGGCTTTGATTTGGCTTGCACCGATTTGGCTCATTTGAGCCCAAATCGCGCAACCCACCTCAAATCACCTAAAAATGTTTGAAAACTTTTGTTGGTTGTATTGGTGGTGGATATTGCTCGAGCCATTAGGGTCCAAAGTTGAAAGTTTGAAAAAAATTTAAAATCATTTTTTGAAATGATTTAAATTTTGTGGGTTTTTTTACCAAATAGGAGTCTGTCAGAGAAAAGAGGATGTTGGGAGGAAGATTTTGGTGCTCAGACCCTCTGATGTGATGGACATCATCACCCCTTGACCTTTTGCTTGTTCCAAAAAACCAAAAGGCACCAATCTAAACACGTCTTGAACATTTTTGAATCCCAAATTTTGAACTTTTTCACAAGCTCATGCATTATTTGGGAGGGACCAAATCGATAGGTCTAACAAATGGTTCATTGGGTCCAATATTTGCCGGCCCGGGAGCAAGAATTCACTGTCGATGCCTGCCCATGATTTTCTGCTTGTTCCAGACCGGAATAGCCACCTCAGAAAACTATTCGACTGAGCAAGCCGCGGAAAGGGGAAACATGCAGTAAACACGTGTTTGTTGTTAAATTTGCAGAACATCAGAGACGAGTATGGGCGAGTCGCAGACAATTTATGACGTCACGCCACCACCGAGCGCGATCACCCTTAATAACAATCCACCAATGACGGAGATGACGCGTTACGTGAATCTACCAAAGAGGGTGATTGAGCAATTGTTTCCCACTACCGACACCATCAATACCCACGAAAGACAGGACCACCCGTCTACGGACTCAGGTTTTGGGGAAGACCCACGCTTGCAGAGAACTGTGAGCAGTTTAGTTCGCACACCAGTGACGATTGCAAACACAACCGGTGTGATGTCTCTCAAATCCCTTGCAGCAGGTAAGATTCGAAAAAGGCATCAAAATGGTGCCCACAAAATGCCTTGACCGTTTATTTCTCTTTGTTTTCTTTTCAGTGTTTTCACTGTTTCTCTGACACACTCCAAGCAAACGGTTTCGCAAAAATGTACCCAAAAATTATTTCGCCGACCCCAGTGTTGTCTTTTCACCCCACATACTTGTGGTTTTCAGATGCAAGGAAAGACATGCCAAATCAAGACACTGGAACCAATATGGCTTTGTGGGGCTCCTGCCCAGCCACAACCCACAAGAATCACAAGAAGCTCATCACCACTGTCTCTCTGGGAGAATCAAGAATTCTCCAGTCTCCAGACTCCAATGTCTCTCTGTCAATTCCTCAAGGGTCACCTGGTGTCTATATCATGGTGGTTCACACTGACTTTTCCAGCATCAACCAACTGATTCCAGAAAAGGAATGCATTGTTTCTCCAGCAGTGCAAGTTGAATACTTTTCACCAGCAGGAGAGAAGAAAAATGAAATTCCAAATGGTCTTTGCAGTCTCAGAATACCACATTGCCACTCACAACAGGCTGAGTACTTGAGAGTGAGGGAAACTGACATAATAGGTCCCCTGATTACACAACACGAACTCATTCTGTCAGACAAGAAGCCAGGATCTCACAAGACTTTCCATGTTGACAAATCAATCATCACAATTGTCACCAAGCAATTCAGCATCTTTACCTGCACCAGCTGTTCGGGAACCTGTCCTGCAAATGTCAACACTTTTGTGTTTGGCAAATTGACACAGATATCAACAAAGAACAAGGTCACAGTGGACATCAGAACCTTCCTCTGCAGCAACCTCTACATCATCAAAGACTTCAAAAATGTGAGAAACACTGTTCGCCTTTTGTTGAATTGTTTGCAAATATTGCCTCTAAATGCAAAAATTTACGTGTGATGGCACACCACATGGTGGTAAAAGTAGATGAATTTGCGAATCACGAGTACAACATTGCGTTTGCCTTTATTAGTGTGGTAAGGTATTGAATCTGTTTCATAGGATCTGGCAGACGAGATGAGGAGGTATGGGCTACAATTGGCCAGTGAGGGTCAAGTTGACATACGTCACGACGACCTGAGTGTCGAGGACAGTTGGGTGACGATGAAGCTTGGTCTGAAGGACCCTGGGTGGGTTCCTGAGGCTCCAGACCAGCAGTGGAGAAATGGTACCAGGATGTTTGTGCAGGTGTGTGTTTGTCTTGTGCTTTGCAGTACCTTGTTTCTTTGTCTTTTGAATTTTAGGGACAATCAGGGAGATGAGAGCTGAAGTGGTAAGGTTGAAGCTCATTGGCTGGTGAGATGAACATGAGTAACTGTGGCATTGTTTATATTTTTCACCTTGTTTTACTATTCTGCATATTTCAGTTCAGCCAAATTTTCTAGAAATATTTTGAGGGCATTGTGGGTAGAAATATAATGATCTTCTCACTGAGATTTGCAGCCCTGCTTCTATTTTTGATCATGCAGTTTTGTTTGTACTCAAAAATGGTAAGGTTGCAATTGCCTGGGGGTTTTGATTGACCTCAAAGCATTGCAAAAAAGCGAATGATTCGTGCATGTGATGTTGTTTCAGATCAAACCGTTGACAACTGTAATGGAGTTTGATGGTTGTCACTTGTGCAAGCCGCAATACCCTCGCCAGGGTATGGTGGTTCACGCAGCCTGCATCGCCACCTCAGCAGACCAAGTCATACCCTCAAGCGTGGGCTGCTGGTTTGATGTCATGGTCCACGCAGCGGGTCAACAGGCTCCTTCTGGTGGTGAGAAAGGAGAGGAGGGGCTGGACCCCCTCTTCCTGGATTTCGAGCAGGGCACCATCCACTTTGATTTGCCAGCACCGGAGACCATCGCCGCAGCACAACGCCAAAACACCGACACGGGGACAGGTCCAGAGGCAAGTCCCACTCACCATTGCCTTTTCACACTGACAATGCGGCGATACTTCCTGTTTTGTTTTCCTATTGTCATCCAGTTCTGCAGCACAACATCATGTGAACCTTCTGTTCAGACGGAATTGTCTATTGTTTCTGAAAAGTTGCATTCTGGTCAGCCAACACTGTGTTGTATTTGTAGGTTGGCCTCACATTGCTACACCAGGTTCTTGTGGCCAAGAACGTGTCATCAGAGCTGCAGATCGTGGAGCTGGGAGCCAGACTCGGAGTTCCAGAGCCAACAATCAACGCCACTCTGAATGCCACAACTGACCTGCATGCTGCAGCCATGGACATACTAAGGGCCTGGAGAGCCACAGTGGCCACTTCTGAGGAAGCCTACAGGCTGCTCAGGGAGGTTCTGATCAAGTCAGACCTCATGTCAGTTGTGGTGAAGGTCTTTGGACAATGAAATTCATAAGGTATTTGTGCAAAGCCAAGAAGCAAAGTCCGACTCACAGTTGCCTCCTGAAGAAAGACACAGAGACAAAATAATTGCATGGTAATTCTTGTCAGAAACATTGTTTAGATGAGCGGAACAAATTTTGACGCCAAACAGCGAGGTGGGGAAAATATTGTGTTTTTCACATGAATGGATTGTTGTGTGTTTTCACTGGTGATTTGTGTGTTTACTTTCACATCCATGAGCTGCTTGATTATATAACACAGAGCGCTTCTAATTGTTGTGGTGTGTGGTGAACACAACTCACAAACATGTCATGACCATGTGTGTGGCCAAGAAATGACACAGTATATGCTTGAAAATTTTAAAGCACCAGGACATTGCAACACAACAACTGTGATGTTTTGATGTAGGACCAGATTCTTTTGTGGAAAACAATTGCATTTATGGTGTTCAATTTGTCAAAAAAATTCTGGAGACATTTTCTATATATTTTAGAAGGGTTTGTTCAACACATGAGAACGATTGTTGCAATGGCTTTACTTTTGTGATACAAATGGCACAATTGTGACAGAAACTACACATCATGCAATAAAGACCAACAACTGACTTGTGAGCAAAGAGCATCATTGTTTGATTCTTGTGTTTGTGGCAGGTAATGAAAGGTGGAAAACAGTGATGGCTTGGTAAACATCAACACAGGTCCACTGTGTATTTATGTGCTGAAGTGCAAGACAAAAGAACATTTGCGAGAGAGTGAAATAGACACAGCAGAAAGCCTGACAACCTGGACTTGTTCCCATGTTACCCATGCTGACGTGGGCGCTGTTTGTCCAAATTTGGGTTTCCTTGTTTTTCGTCAGTTCTTGGCTGAATTCTTGTTTTTCTCAGTCTGCCATTTTAATTGCCATGAAAACTCCCCACAAATTTCCAGCACAATGCAAAACAAAGCAAAACGGTATGTGCCAGGTCTTGGTGAAATCAACATATTTCCTTTGTGCTAGTGCCATTTCCAATTTTCTCCTCTCAAAAGACTTTGTCATCTGGTTGTCTCTGCAGGATTTTCTGTTGTTTTGGCCACAAACATGTTTTCTCTTCCATCCCCTGAAGTTGTGAGTCTGGGGTCAAGGATGATAAGGAATACAAGAAGGAAAAGAAGCTTAAGCTTTTAGGTAATTTGATGATGTTGCACCATCATTGAATGTCACTAAGTATTGACCAACTGAAATGTGGGCAAATGAAACAAATTATTCTCATAGAGTATTGATGGAAAGCACATGAACACCAGTGTCTTTGTTAAGATCAATTTTAAATTCTGATATCTTGGGTATTTTTGAATTTGTTTGGGTCAAGGATGGGGAAATAGGTACAAAAATTGTAAAGTTTGACATTTTATGTTTGCAAAGGCAAAATGTTCAAAAGGCTCACAAATGTTAGCAATTCACTGTACAAAGAGGGCAATATCTCACAAAGTCAAAATATTTGATACAGGATGAAATATAGTGCGTTGGTTGGGTGTTGGACTGGTGTCATTCTTTTTTGATTTTGAAAAAGTTGGAAATGGCTTTGAGATGGGTTCAAAGTTTGGGTATTTATGACTTTAGGAAAGTGTTCAAAATTGACATTTGGTATTTCGTTTGCTCAGTGTGTCTTGGAGTAACAAGTAATTGTGGTACAAAAATTTGGGTACATTAGCGTGCATTCAAAAAAGAAACACATTCTAAACTATTTGAGTATGATCCTTTACAAGTGCATTCTGGTTGCTGTGTGTTTCAGTGGCCATGTGTTTCAGTTGCTGTGTGCCTTGGTTGTTGTGGCTTTCAGTTGCTCCTCAAATCACTGCAAACTCAATGGAGCTAGCCATTGCAAGATGCAGTGAACCCTTCCTTTTGGACATCACTGTCTGTGCAAAATATTACACCAAACAGCAATGAGAAATAATGAAGAACAACTCAAAATCCCTTTCCAAGTCCAATCAGCAGAGCTATCAGAATGAGGAGGACATTTTATATCAGATAAGAGGCAAGTGCAACGTATGTACAAAGACACTTCTATTCCCTTGTGAAGGAGCTTCACAACAGATATGAAAGTCAGTGGCATCAGTAATCCTGATTGCCAAATTTTGAAAGGAATCAAAACTGAAATGATCTGAAGATTTTGTATCTCTCATTGGCAACAACTTGGCATTGGGAACTTTTAAGAATGAGCCAAATTTCTCAAAGTGCTGCAAGAAACATTTGAATTAATTCTGCTTGGATGTGGCGGCAAACAACTGAGGTGAACCAGGTGGGAACAAACACATGTTGACCACTCTATTTGCCAGTGATGTGTGTTTTTTAGTTTTTGATTTGAATGATTGTCTGACCAATGTTCCCAGAAAGATTGCAGGAATAACAACAGCATTGATGGGTGTTACAACCACTGTGGTCCATGTCACCAGTTTCACAGGATACCTGGAAGTGTACATTGCAGCAATATAGATTGCAACAGCTGAACTACAAGACAGTACATGACAAACACTGATGCTAACCAGTTGAATTATCAGGAAAGTATTGCCATCATTTTCAGACTTGGATGCTTGAATACATTTTTGTGATTTTTTAAGATGATAAACCAGCAAAATGTGTGTGACAACACCAGCACTTGGTGTCAGTAGTTGAGTGGACACAAGACACCATGTTGTGACTGTTACAATTATTGAAGCATTTGGTGGGTCAAAGAAAGGCACACACAAAGTGGTGGGTATTTCTCCATAGAAATATTTCACAAACAAAGTTACCAAAACACTATAGAAGAGGAAAAAGACAAACAGACAGGACAAACATTTTTGTGTGAAACTTGCTGTTTTAAATTTTGTCTCCATTGGAGAAATAACAACCATCATCCTCAAAGATGGCAGAAAGACATTTGCAAAGTGAGATAACAACACAAAGAACAAAATAATGTTGAATGCTGCAAAACAACCAGAGCTTGACCTCCAGAAGTGCTCTAAAAACACAAAAGTTTCAGCAAAGTGCATGTCGGCAAATATGACAATGCCCAGATACAGAGCAGAAAGTGTGTTGCTCAGAGAAAGAAAGTAGACAGTTAATAGAAAGGATTTTGCCGATTCACTCAAAAAATAATGAAGAACAACGGAAAGTCCATTTCCAGATGTAATCACCAGAGCTGTTAGGATGTAGGTCACCTTTGTGTTGACATCAGGCATGAGACTATTGCAAGGTGTATGCCAGGGCACTTCTGATGTACAATTTGCTTGTGAAGGAACTACACAACAGACATGAAAATCTGTGGCATCAATCATCACCATTTCAAATTGTAGAAAGGAGTCAGCATTGAAATGATGTGTGGAAATATTTCTCATTGATAACAACTTGATATTTGGAATTTTCAAGAAGAAATCTGCTGATATGTTGGAAAGTGGATTGCTTGAGAGACTCAGGATATGAATTGACGTCAAGTTGAAAAAGGCTTTTCTTTGAAGGGTATAGATGTGATTGTGACTGAGATTCAATGATTTCAGTTTGACTGGCAAAGCAAAACACAAGTTAGATATCACTTTAAGTTGATTGAAACTTATATCTGCAGACAAAACTTTGTCTGACTGAATAGTGCTGCAAATGTCCTTGATTCTGCTTTCGATCAGTGTCAGGTAAACCAACAGTGGGAACTTTGCCATCATTGTCGCAAGTGGCACAATGTTTGAAAAAGAAACAGACAAATAAATATGGGGGTAATGTTGGTGATAAAATGTTGACCCAAGAGTAATGTCTTGGCATTTTATACCAAACAGCAAACAGTGGCATCCTGTTGGGCATGTCATGTGATTGAGCTCACAAGAATACTCGTCATCCCCAAAGGCACAATCCTTGGTGTCATCACAGACATCACCCAAATGCACACATTGGATGGTACGTCTGCATTTGTACATATCTGCACACAGAAACATGTTCCCACAAATGTTCTCAAACCTTTCATCATTTCCAGAAGGGCAATCCTGCTTGCCATCACATACATATGACCAAGGCACACAGTATGAAAAATGGCACTTGAACATCATATTGCACTGAAAACTGTGACAGTTTTCCAAATGTCCCCCATTCCTGCATGGATACAAGAACTCATACACATTTAGTATGTAGATGCATATGCTGGTGAGGTTGTAGCATTTTGTGTGACCTTCTTTGCATGGAAGCTGGGAGGATACTTTGCAAGGAAAATACAGATGATGCTTCAACAAGGATGAAAGAATTGGTTCATCATCAGCTTCAGATGCACAATTAGCAAACAAATCATTTTGAAATAAAATATTCACCTTTGGCCCATTTTTGCAGTTGCTGAAAAGTTGTTTTGCAGGCAAGTTTGTACTCACGTGATTCTTGATGTCAGTTTGATCGTACATTGCACAAGATTTGTCAGCGAGTGTGTACATCAAATCTGAACAATGACTTTGCAATTTACCAGTCCTTTGTGTGCTATGTGACTCATTGAGTGTGCGACGAGATGAACAGTTGGCCTCATCTGCTTTGTTGTTTTGGCAATCAATTCTACCATCACAAAGCAATTGAGCTGAGATGTGTACACCATGTTCACACTCAAACAGGTTGATGCCAATGAACAGATTTGCTTTCTTGGAAGCACAAATCAGAAACCCTTCAGCAATGGACACATTTATCATTTTTGTTTGATAATCATTGACGTTTAAAAACTTGGTCAATGTCAGTTTTTTTACCAAACAGCCATGCTGGTGCACAAAGAGGATTGGTGGGAAAGAAACAGAAACTGCACCCAGAACACCTACAATGATCTCATCGTTTGTGCCCTTCATCTTGTGTGTGACACACAAATTGGTCAAGTTTAGGAATCTTTGTTTCGCCCTGTGCCACACAAACAGGAAGCATTTGTCATCATGTTGAAATTGCCACACAAAACATACCTCTTTATTTGCAACATAGTTAGTACTTGAAGTGTTTTCAGCTCTGGATTCACAAAGTAAATCAAAAGCCAGTCTCATTTTGCAGTTTACAGGAATCCATTCAGGTTCTGCCAGATTTGTAAGAAGCATGAGTGTGCACTTGTTGTTCAGTTCAGAGTTGGGGAAAATTGTAAGAGTAGCATTTGCCTTTGTTTCAAAGAAACTTGAACATCCAGAAAAATTGTACTGAAGATTGTTTGACTCAACTTCAGGACATGCTTTCAGCAAGACAAGTGGTCCATTTGGTGAAACACAAACATGAGTCATGAAAGACTTTCCAAAATTGTTGTTTGCAAACTTTTGGTAGGCAATGGGGATGTTCTGTCCCCATCTCCACATCTGAAGTTATTGTAGAAAAATACATTTGAGTGTGATGCAAATACTCAGTTGTGTCAAATTTCTTAAAGCGTGTTTTGTGGACAATCAAAAGGTTATTTTCAATAGCCATTGAGAATGAGTTTTGCATTGCCAGGTTCTTTTGTGAATCTTTTGTCTACGTGAGAGTTGCTTCTGAATCAGAGCTCCTCACTGACTGCCAGAAATGTTTGGGCTTCTTGGTTTTTTGTCTGTGTTCAACAGGATGTGAAAGTTGGGAAGAGAAAACAATTTGTAATTTGTCCAAACCCATATTTACTGAATGAACAACAAACCTGGTGATGCAAATTGAACAAAATCATCAGTACAGTACCTGACTTGCATTTTGTCTGTGAAGACCAATGTAGAGTCCTTCAACAGGCTTCACTTGATTTATATCAACCTTGTGCATCAGAGCAATCACATTCTCAAGTTCCTCCCCACTTACAAAACAAGGCAAATGGCTGTTGTAGCTTCTGCACAAGTGCCAACCTTCTTCCCATGAAATGTGCTCCCTGTGTTTGTGTGTGCTACTGATTAAGTGTCTAGTTTCCAGGTTCCAGTGTGTTTGTTGAAAGGTTGACATATTTTGTGAAAAGTGTGTGTGTGTGTAATTTGTCTGATACAGTTGTGAGGAAACAGATGAACATGTCAGTCTGATTGTCTTTCTGTCTAAATTTAAAGAGCACATGTTTAGTTGTTCTGCATGTGTAAGTCTGTACACAATTTCTTGGTCATAGTTTCTAAAGTGAGTAATTTTCAGCTGGTAGGCATCAGACATGTTTCTGGTCAGCTGGGTGATGAAATGCATTGCCAAGTAATGACGATTTCCTGGTATTGAAATATATCTGTTCCTGAACAAACCAGAGACAGTGATGTGGGACCTCCATTTGATTCTTTCATAACCACCCATGAAGTAGTTGTTCACACAAGTATTTAGGGTGATTGGCTTGATGTTTTTCTGTCTGGTACCTTTGGATTTCAAGGATAACATGATGACTTCTTTCAAGTAGCTTGTATTGTAGTACTTGAAAGGAAGTGAAATGTATTCAAATGCAAAGAAATATGGTGCCAATTTTAGCTCAGGGTTGTGTGTGGTTTGTCGGCGTGATTTTCTCACACGAATCTCAATCCAGCTGTTGCTATTGTAGTTGAACCATGTCCAAAGAAAAAAGGCATTGTGGTAGATGGGCGATGTTTTGGTTGCCGCCACACAAATGTCTCTGATTTGAAATGACCCCTTTGGTGGTGTTTTCATCACCTTTGGAAAGTATTGGGATTGTTTCAAGTTGGTTTTACATGTTCTTGTCGCATTGCAGTTTGGTGCAAAGCAAACTTTGTCCACCTTTCCACTAACTTTGAAATATTCGCTGTATATTTCACCAAAGTTCTGATGAATTGCACCCTTTGTGTTCAGTGTAAATGTAACATTTGCAAATGGTGTGTGTGCAGGATGAATTTTCAAAGGACACATCTTTTCTAAGGTTCTGTTGATTCCTTTGGCTCCTTTGCTTTTTTGAGTAACCTGGTATATCTTACAATCTTCCAAAAATGTTGAGATTAGCAAGCCACCCCCCAATATATTCGTCTGCATTTTTATCCCTGACCCCTGACCAATTTCTTCAAGATAAGTATGACATGCGGAGGAGGGTTTGTCAGAACAAATGTGGTTGAACCAACAAATGTCAATTTGTACAGCCTTACAGTTTGTTTGGGAAAAAGAGAAACTTGCACTGATGTTACTCATTTGTATGTACCAGTACAACATAATTTTTAAAGAAGAATGTTTTGAATAAAAGTTTATCTTCCTGTTGCTTGAGATATCATGATTTTGACAAAGTGTAAATGCTCCATCACTCTCAATGGCTGAGTCTTCCGCAGCAACTATTCCACCATACAAGCACGTAATACTGTGTGTCCCAGTATAGTCAAGTTTGGTGACTGTGGCATTCACTTGATCATCATGTTTGGCCCTCACAAGCAAAATACAAGAGACAGGGCCACAACCATGGAATGGCAAGTCTAAGTTTTCAGAAATATTCAAAGGGTGAAGTTCCAAAGTCCTTGAACTAGGTAATGGTTTTGAATAATACTGAAAATACTTATTTTGTGTGCATGAATGGCACTAACTCACCAATACTTGTACAATGCATTGGTGGCTTGATGTTTCCAGCATGCCAACTCTGTTGCTCAACACTGGGCACAAGAAACTAGGGCAATCAAACACCGCAAATGATACAACATCTCTGCTAGTGGTGAGCAGAATGGAAAATGTTCTTTTTACCTGAATTGCATAGGAAACTGAAGATTTCCAGGTTTTGAACCGTTGTACCAGATATGGTTGAGGTACAACATATGGACCAGGTTCAACACTGCACAGAGATCCCATTTCTAACAGGGAAAATGATGCAGCACATTTGACAAACATTTGAGTTGAGATTGTTATCACCGCACGAACATGACCAAAGGAAGGGTAGATACTGAAAGCAGAATGTTGCCCACAATAAACATGTGCTTTTCCAGAGGGAGAGTGAGGGTTGTGCAATTTCAATTGTTCCCTTGAGCAGTCTATAACCTTGGTAACAAAATAGAGTTGATAAAGAGTAAAATTTAAGTGAAGTTTAGCCTGGATATGAAAAAACCAGATGTGCTCCACATGGTCCGTACAGACGAGCCAGTCTGAGTTTGTCACCTCAATTTCCAACTGACCACTGACTCTTTTGATAACGTTGACACAGAATGTTTATACTTTAAATAATTTCCACCTGTAACCGGGCATGCGGCAACGCATGACTTCCATATGGGTAAAGCCAGTGGTTGGGAAAATGAAATGGTGCCTAAACTTTGGCCTCCGATCACCTACAACTCGATGACTTGCATTTATAAAAATATTTGATGTCTGTTCCAGTTTTGGAAAGACATCAACAAAATGGGCTGAATAAAATAGATTGGACTTCAAATGTTTGTGTAGAAATTTTGTGATATGAGCAAACCAGGGTTTTGATGTTCTTCCTCTCAAAGTTGCTCTTTGTATGACTGGCATGGCATGTCTCAGGACCAGGTCTGTTAAAGACAGCAACACAAAATACAGATGCAAATATCACCCGCCTACAGAAAAGTTTCATTCCTGGCAGTTGTGAGTGTGGAACTCAATGATAAATGCTACAAAATGATCAGTGTCACTTCACATGTGTTTTTGATAAATTTTGTCCAAAAATGTGTAACTTACAGAAATTTCCCTAGAAAAGGGATCCCAATTTTCACTGAATTTGGTCTAGCTATTTTTCCTGCAGGTGAGATGTTAACTTCAAATTTTACCAGACTCCTATATTGAGAAACCAACTGTACAAACAGCAGGTGTCTCTCATGCTGCTGAAAAGAGTCTGCTTCTTTGTTTGGGAGTCATGAAACAGACAAATGATACATGTTCGTTGTGCTCAAGTTGCGGTGGTGTGCAGAACAATTTCTATTGGTGCCAGGGCAAAAACTTTGCTGTCTGTGAAGTATTGTGAAAAGTTTGTTCCAAACTGACACAGGACCTGACGCCAATGTTGACACTTGTCTTCTCTTTGTGTGGCTGCCAATTGTTTCCATCAGTTTTGTTTGGCCTGTCAATTTTGGATGACCATATGACACCCTTGGCTGTGTGGATGAGGGGTGGACCTAGGATATGGTTTGATTGGGACTGATTCTCTTGTCTTGGGCTGACTTCAATGAAGAACAGGAGATCAGAGATCAGAAAATATGTGACTGTTATCACATTGAGACCATCAATATCAGTTAATGCGTTGAGGGGGGCGGCAACTGTAAAAATTCCTTGAATATCAGAAAATGATCAGGAGTACTGTTCTCAATGTTATCTGCCACACCCGCAACACGTGTTCACTGGTATGAGTACACTCGTCCTCTGATTTTGGGAGTCTCTTTCAGCACTTGAACTGATAAGAATTGGGACCGTCCCACCTCACCTGACAATGAGGAGGACTGAAACTTCAGTCTCAGTCCCAGACACAATGTTGTGCCGTTTATACCTGCGAGTCAAGCAGACATAAAGCCTTGTGACATCCGTTCCCTGAACACCCACATGCATCAACAGTAGAAAGATTCCAAGTTCACCAACATTGTGCTTATTTCCAGTATTTGTCGTACACTACCACAGTACACTTGGGTGCACCAAGGTAAGAATCACCACACGGTGCTTCCAATCTCTCCTGATATGAGAATAAATTCGGAGTCTGGCTGGGGAACAGGCAAAGAATGGATGTAATAAGGGGGAGTGCATCACAACAGTGAACCGGTACAGGTTGGGTGCATCAATGGGTCTCTTCTTGCCTTGTGTCTTGCAATTGGATTACAATGAGGAAACATTGAGGTCAGTCACAGGAGTGTCCACCAACATGAGGAAATACGTGAGTGGTGCATGTGCGTGCATAAGGGATGTTTCCCACGGCTGTGCGTTGGATGAACGACTGAGACTGAAGTTTTATTTAGCACTCCTGATACACGCACGTATCACCTGATTTCTTATCAGTACGCGTGCACTGACATTTTGTAAAATAACTCGCACTGACTTGTTCTTCATTCAGTTCAACGTGATGCGGAGGACAAACAGGTTTCATGTGAAGGGATGTTTCAGTTGAGTTCACGAGGTGTACTCAAGCGGTTTTCACATTGGTGACGGCGTCAGCCTTTTCTATCCTCGACCGAAACTTTTCTGACGACGTCAAAGAATGATCTGGAATGCTTTTGAGGCCCACCAATTGGATCGTTGACGGCACCAATGTGAAAACGGCTTTTGGACACGACACTCATTCTGAGAAGACTGACCAGTTCTTTGGGTCAGTTCAGTATGATACGGAGCATCAAATGCACGAACAACGTTCTTGTTCAATCACACACAAAAGTCTTTGAGACCTTTGGTTGAGGCGCGAGCTGGGTGATAGAACAAGAACCATTGTTGTGCGGTGAGAACTTATTCCTACAACAATGGGAGCAAGTACGGAGGGCCTTGTTAGTGCCCAGTTGCAGGGAACAGTGTTTTGAAACAAGTGAAGAACACACAAGAGGACAGACACTTGGGGCACAATACATAAGTTGAGCTCATTGTAGGCTGCCACAGCATTCACCGACGGAACACGTGTATCCAGGCATCAAACCACTCAGCTCACTACGTGCAAAAACCCGACCGGGATCTCTGAGAACCAGGAAACAAAAGTCCCTCACAGGAGCCAGAGTTTCTGATGGACAGTGACGCAACAAAATGTGGTGTGATGCAGGAAAAATCACTGACGCCATGTCTTGACTCTTGAACGCTGGTTTGAATCTGACACTTGACGCTTTGCCCGAATTCTAATTTGCACCTGGAGAGTCGAGTGACCCCTTCGTCCACTGATTGGCTGAAGCCTTGAGTTGCTGACCACAAGGGAGAACGCATCATGGCCAGAGTTTCAGCCGCCACTGGTAGGAAGGCGAGCGGAGTACCAACTCTCAAGTACCTGGCGTTGGGTAAGCACCTCTCACTGATGTTGGTTCAAGAAGACTCACAGCTATGATTTTTGTGATGGGAATATTTTTGTCCAGAAATGGGGTCTGTTTTTTTGGTTTGATCCGGAGTAATGTGGAGGTGGACAGTTCTGCGGTCAGACATTTCAACGGTAAAGATAAACGAGTTAGCGCGTTCGAGAACGAGTTGACTTGGGTGAAGAAGCGGTGACTTCGTCCGCGGGTTGGCAAGTTGACATGTCGGCCGGCCAACTCTGTTGGCCACACGTGCAAATCGAACAAGGGAGGGGAGGGGTTCGGGTTGGGATGTTCCTGTTGTTGACATACACAATTCCCGATGCTATTTGTGCTCTTCTTGCCTCCTGGGGCAAATTTGTCGAGAGCATGCAGTCAGAAAGCCAAAATTATTGTTCCTTTCAGATGTTGCGGCCACTCGGACCACTTTTCCTCAGGAGGCCGTGGACGATGCAAGAAGTCAGAGAGTAACAAGCTCTGACTCTGGAGTCGAGGAAGGCGCACGCGATTTTCCTTCACTTCTGGACGATATTGACAAATGTTTGCGTGATATGTTGGACGCATGATCGGACATTGTGAAACGTCTTGCAAGGATAAATAATCGCTTTGAGGCAAGCTTTGGTCCCAGCTCAGCGAGACCAAAACGAGGTTCGTCTTCTGTCACGGGTCACCAGAAAAACTTTGAGCTCGACATAAAATACCTGGAGCGATTGCCTCTCACCATCAGGGACGATATAAAAGAACTTCAAGCGTTGTATGAAAAGGTCGGCGTCAAGACAGACTCTGTGCAACGTACCAAAAGGCCTCTTGCGCCTCAGGCTGCTATTGGTAGAGGTACCTTGTGGACATGCGTGGCACTAGAGGCCCTACGTCTTCCCTCTGATCTGGAGCAGCTGGCTCGGTCTGGTGTCGAGTTGCTTAGCCAAGCGAACGCAGGAAAAAACGTTCGGCCCTCAGCTCTGGAAAAGTTTGGAAAATCTGTGGAACAACAATTGAATGAAGTGAAGCAACTGTGCAGGAAATGGGCAATTGTCAGAAAGCCTTCCCAGATCTCCAGTTGGGGAGACTGCCCAGCCACAACCCAAAAGAACTACAAGAAACTCATCACTACAGTCTCTCTTGGAGAATCCATAACTCTTCAGGCTCCAGACTCCGACGTCTCCCTCTCCATACCTGAATACTCTCCTGGAATCTATACAATGGCAGTACACACTGACGTCACAGAATTCCTGACCATCATCCCTGATGATGAGTGTGTTGTGTCTCCAGTGGTAGAAGTTATTCGTGTGCAGAGACAGAAAAAAAGGTACAAGTTGGCCTATGTGCTCAAAGTGCCGCATTGCTTGAAGGGCACATCAGCTGGCAAATCAATGCAAGTGAGGCGTCACGGATCGAAAAGCCAGTCATTTGAACTGGCGTCTGACCATTCTCCTGACAGTGGAGAGTTCAATGTTGAGGCTGGCTTTGTCGAGATTTACACTTCAAACTTCAGCAAATTCACTTGCACCAGCAAAGAACACAGCTGCGATGCACAAATCCTGGTCTCCATCTTCGGGAAGCTGAGGGCTTACCCAGAGGAAATCACCACCACAGTGAATGTGAAGGTGTTCCTCCTCAGCCAGCTCTACCTGATCCGAGAAGTCATGCAAGTAAGCGCCGCTTTGTTTCTCAGCGTTGTTGATGCAGAACTGTGTTCCTTCTGGCATTTCCTGCTGTTCACAATTTTGTGCCAAAGAGTCACCAAACCAGACCCAAACCCTATATTTCCAAGAAAATGCTTGTGGTTTTGTTGTGCTATTGTGGGAACATTCCAGGATTAGTACAGACCAATTTTCATTTTGCAGGATTTGGCCAACAGGCAACAGCACATGGGTTACTCCCTTCTCGAAGAAGAGCCAGTCGAAGTTGAAAAGGATGTTGATAACCCTCAGAAGGCCTCCGTCACAATGAAGATGTATCCTGAGGGTACCTGGGGGCCTTCCCATGAGCACTACAAAGACGAAGAAGCCTGGGACTGGGATGGGAAATCCTTCTCACTGGTAAATGGCCTTTTGAGTACCAACAATTTTTGAGTGTATCTTTTGCACCAAAACACACAACACTCAGCTGTGTCTTCACAAACAGCTCAAGGACTACCTGTTCTGTTTTCGGCAAATGTTTCAGATGCCGCTCCGGAAAAAAGGCGAAAGAATTGTTGGCAGTTTTGCTTGTAGGAGAGGATACCTCTTCCAAGGGTGCTGAAGTTTAACTGTGGTCATGTCTGCAAGGGCAACGCCTACCCAATGGCAGCCATGTCGGTCCACGCTGCAACCCCACACCTGCAGAACTACTTCAAAGGAAGGTTTGTCATCACAGTGGAGGTTCCTGTGGAACCACAGAACTTCACTGATGAGGACAGTGGTGAGGACCTCGATTCGGGTGACATCACGATTGCAAAGGGGGGCATCTCCTTCACTGTCTCTGCAGAGAGGCAACAGGTTTGTTTATATTGAATTCTGAAACGTTGTGTCAGCAGGACCACAAGTTTGAATTTTTGCCTGTTGGAAAATTTGGAATTCAGACACACTGGTCTCGGAAGGAATGACCAGCCCTTTTATGCTATTTCTATGTATATTTCAGAACACTTCCGGACCAACCGTGGCTGCGAGTGACGGAGCCTCACCGCAAGCAGAACCGTGTGAAGAAACAAAGGTGCCAATTTCTGACCAGATTTCACCAGCACAGAGCACGAACAAACATTGTTCATGATCTATGTTTTTTCACATTTTCGGTTCCTTTTCAGACAAGTCTGACCCTTACTGACTTGATCGAAGTGGCAAAGAGTTTCAGCACCAAATTT
>JAAUXT010070127.1_pt1 | contig 17247 bp, 21 predicted proteins | sample 7278171 | NCBI WGS metagenome assembly JAAUXT01 (sample SAMN14350112, study PRJNA611818) | marine sediment metagenome | isolation source: surface marine sediment (1.8m) | place: French Polynesia: Moorea | collected 2018-08
ATTGTTGCTCATCAAAAACCCCCTGGTGATCTCCTTAAAAAGCTGATTTTATTTTCCAATACCCCCCCCCCCCGCCCCACACACACACACACACACACGAGTTCAGCAGCTTCAGCCGCAAGGACTCCTGAGATGCCAAGGAATACAGAAGCAGGTACGCCGCAACATTGGGTCAACTGAGATGATATGTTCACACAGTTCTAGGCGTCGTCACCTCCCGAATTCTTCTTGGGCAGCACTGCGTCCTTCGGCTCGTCCATGTCTATTCGCACTCCTGTAATGATCGGGCATTGAACACAATTGCTTTCGTTTCAGAGTGGGGACAAAAAGTAAATCGTGGTTGTGCCACAGAGGTTTCAATGTTTGTCGGATTTTGCTGCAATCGTTAAGATTGTTCGGAGGCAATCGCAAGTTTGTTTTCATTTTGTAACCCAAGCGCAGAGTCATGCACACACTCTCATGACCAAACTGAGCAGATCCTTGAGGTGAAACTGACCGACGTAGGAAGGGAACCTGGGAACGCCATCGTTCGTCAGCTCCTGGAATCTGTACGTGATGATGCTGCCAATTTTTGGAGGGTTCAGACGGTCCTTGTCGCTAAAATTGGTCGAATCAAGACAGAAATGTGAGCAACCGCACACAAATTTTATGATTAAGGAAGTCAGAACCTTCTGGCAACCTTCTCTCAATTTCACATCCAATGACGTGGAATGTTTCTTGTGGCTGTCGGAGTGGCCTGGAGGAACCTGGCCTTCCAAAACAACACTTTATGTGGTTTCACACGTTTTCCCTTGCCGCATCACACAAATCATCTGCTGCTGATTTTCCAGATTTTATCACTGCTGGCTGCGACCCCTACACCAAATGGAGACACAACTCTGGACAATAACCAAGCACCAGAAACGAAACGATGCGTTGTTTGAACATCAGAATCTCAACAAGAATTTCAGTCATTGAAGCGACAGCGACAGACCCACAATGTTGCCGCATCCGCAGTCCTCACCTGAGGCCGGATCCGCAGCTGAACTTCTTGCCGCTCTCCATCTCGCAGCGCAGCGCGCCGCACCGGTCCGCGTTGCGTCCCTTCCCCTTCTCGTGCCCGATCACGCGCGCCTAAGGTGGCATTGATGAGAGCTTCATTTTGTCCGAATTATATCCCTGTCTTCTGGGGTGTCTACGTTCTGTGCACATATGAAGAAAGCGTCCGCCTGCTGTGAAGGAACTCGAGTCGAACAGATCTCGGCCAGAATCGGACACGAACAACGCAGATGTGCGGCGGCTCACATCTGGAGCATGACGCACACGCAAACAACGTACCTCCGCATCGTGAAAGGTTTTGATTTTGAGCAGGGTGTTGGAGCGCCCGTGCACGTATTTGGAGGCAGGTTGTCGGATCATGAGCCCCTCTCCACCCAGGGCCTCAACTCGCTTCAGCTCCCGAGTCAATTCATCCTTTCCGGAACACTTGGTGTGCTCGTGAACCAGCACCGTCTTCGCACTGTAAAATTTAAAGAAACAACGCGCCGGTGAGAAAAATGCCTTGATGTTAACCCATTCAACAAAATTCAAATCAGAGTTGAACTCTGTCATGTCGGGCACAATATTTGTTTCAACTTCCCATTCTCGTGTCGGCTTCACCAAAGACAGACATGAAGAAAAGGTACATTTGACCCAAAACAGACCAGCTGAAATGAGCTCATTCTGGCAACTCGAAAAAACAGCAAAAGAAAAACTGATAACTTACTCATTGTCCTTGAAGTGTTTCTTGATGGCTTCCATTCTGTCTTCGAACGGCTGGTTCCCGATTCCTGGCGCGTCGAACACCTGCATGGCGAGCAAACGCTCAAGCTTGAGCAAAAGGAATCAACTCGCAGGTTCGCTACTCGTACATCGTGTTCGCCTGCACCAAACGGCGCTGAAGGTAACTACAAAAGGAACTTTGAGGAACTTTCTGTCTCAGACGTACATAGTACTTGACATCCTTCCACCTGGGGCTGTTCGACGACTTGACGATAGAGACGGTCGACTGGAACTGACCGCGACCTCCGAACAGCTCTCCGTCCAACTCGAGCTTTGTCGGGTAGTTCTGAAAAGAGGACCATTTCCCTCAAATGGCGATCCAAACAGATTGCGTCGATAACTGAAAAACTATCCTGAAGAGAACCCAACATCAATCAAGGTGTGTACCATGCATGATACTGATTTGAAGACGGTCTCCAGAGCATCTACAGACACGTCCACAACAAACATGCAAGAGAATCTTGATCTCACAGTGCATGGGAATCTTGAAGGTGGTCACAAAATTTTTTGACCGTGTTCTCGTTACAAGGGGAACATTGAAACTGGGTGAACGTTTTTGATCTACACCGACATCGAAACCCGACCTGATAAGGTTGAGCATCCCAGAAAAATGGGCCCCAGTGACGATGAAACTGCAGCATGCCTACCTCTGTGAACCAGTCTGGTGGACAAAATGGATTTCCCAGACGCGAGTAAAAGTTCCTACAAAAAAGAAAAAAGACTGCCACGGTAAATTTTACCAGAGTTTCAGGTTGACCCGCAGGGAATTCAAAATGCGTCACTCGCTCATCGGGGTCAAAAGCCGAAGTGAGGAAAACGAACTCACTTCCCATCCCAGTAGGCTCTGACACCGTCCAACTTCTCACTCATCCACCACCCGGTCGGGTTCGTGCTGAACAAGAAATGGAAGCAAAAAAGATTGATCTTATTTGTCTTGGAAGCAACAACCTTTGACAGAAACTTCCTCATTGTCACCCGCTGTGGCACCAAACATCGTCAACGCAATCACACACAAAGCGCGCATAGGGCAACACTTTGGCCATGACTGCCCTGAAGCGCAAAATATGTCCGAGGAATGATGGTTCTTGTCAGGGTTGAGACAAACTCGTCCGTGTGAAACCAGGTGAGTTGGGGTCACTCCAGGATTCTGCAGCTGACAAAGGAAAATAAGCAATTTACCTTTCCGTCCACTTGTGCGCGAGCAGCAGCTGTGGAATCGCTTTGGCGCTGGGCGCCGCAGACCTGGATCGACCTCCGGTGGAGGCGGAACCAGGCGTGTTGCCCCCGCAGCGCGCACGCTCAAACTTCTCTCCCAGGTGCTCCTTGAGATGCTTGCATGTGCGGCTGTCTACGGGCAGATTCTGATTCTTCCACGCCATGCACCTGAAAAAACATCGTAGGTGGATCGTGACAGGCGAAACTTTTTAGATGACGCTCCAAAACATACAGCTCTGGAGGGCTTCCACATCCAAAGGTCCTGAGTAGGGTTTACACTTTCGCTCCGTTGACAAACAAACCCGTGCACACCACAAGCACCTGGGGAACACACACACATACATACACACAAACACACACACCACACACACACACACACAAACACACACACACACACACACACACACACACACACACACACATTGACCTTACGTGCAGTAGTAATGGTCGCCAGTACGTTTGATCCTGTAAGCTCCGCCCTTCACGTCCACTGTCTCTCCATCAGCCATCGCGTTCAGAGGCTTCTCGTCTGTGTCCTCATCTTCTTCATCAGCGTCTTCAGACCGTGCCTCTGAGAAAGTGCCACAACCAAAGGATGTGAGCTGTCTCCAGTTCGAAATTCTCACAAATCAAGTTGTCCATTGTCGTTTGAGAAATGTCTCCATTGAACTCCTGCACACACACACGTTACACATACAGGTGTAGAATTTTTAAAATGTGTTTTCACCTTTGTCAGGATGCCTGAACTGCTTCAAATGGCTCGGGTCCTTTCTGTAGCACTTCTCCCAGTATTTGCACTTTGGTTTGTCGTTTGCTGGTTTTTTCGGGGGTGAACCGCTCTCATCCTGAAACGTAAAGAGTCCTGAAGTATTGCTGAGGGTCACACCCAATGTCCTTTACATGTACAACAGAGCTCAAATACCGCTGGTCCCGCGGGCCTCACCTCACTTCCGCTCACGTCGTGAACCTTCCTCTTCCTGGGAGACGCGGCCGGGGCTGGAGAAGCGCTACCCCCGTCGTCCAGCCCCGAGTCGTCCTCGCTCTCACTCACTTCGTGCGCTCCCTTCTTCGGCGACTGAAAATCACGTTCGCACTGAATCTACAGCGCTGTCAGGATCTGGAAACTTTGACATGTTGGCTTCAAAGTACAAAAATGCCTACAGTTCAGGGCTATCAAGGATCTCACCTTTTTCTTGATCTTGGGGATGGTTTTCTTTTTCACCGTCGGTTCGAAGTCCTCATCGTCGCTGTCGTTAACCTGCGCGGCATCTTTGTTGCGCCTGCGCGACGTCGACTGGTACCCGCGTACGGGTCGCGCCATCTGCAGCAGCTCCTCCCACTCGTCCTCGTCTAATATTTGTAAACCTGAAGAATGGAGCGAAACCATTTCTCGGCTGAACTGCCATTCGTGCAAGCAAACACCGTCCACTGAAGCGTTGTTCACCGTCAAATTCAACAGGAAGTCAAGATTTATCGAAAAGTGTGGATTCTGCTGGGGATGAGCAGGAGAATGGTCCAGGAAAGACAAGAGTCTGCGTTGTCTGGCGCAACATCCCTGTTACTGATAAAGCTCCGTGTTCTCTTCGCCTGACCGCCAGCTCCCGTGGCTCACCCAACTCCTCCGCGCGGTCCAGCTTCTGCCCCGCGCCGGACGCCGCCACGACGATGTCCACGTTCTTGGAGACGCCGGCCGCAACGACGCAGCCGAAGACAGCGGCGCGTGCTGCAGCCTGTTTGCGCGTGGCGTGCTGCAGCGCCCCCGTGAACACTACTCGCTGTCCGCGCAGGTCGATGTTGCTCTTCTTCTTGGCTGAGGTGGCGACGCGGAACATGAGTCAGTGAAGCCGAAGTGATGTCAAACAGGTTTCAAACAGGACACGACCCCTGGTGACGAATCAGCGGAGTACACGCACTTCGTAAATTCTTGTCAAACGAATGTGTCAGGCTTTGTCGGACAACTGAAGCCTTCAACTCACCAGTGGTGGAGGGGGATTTGGAAAGAATTTTGTCCCATTCATCCTCAGTCACAATATTTAGGCCTGCAAAAGATATGCTGTCTTGTGACATCTGAGCAGTATTCGTACCTGTGTACAATCCTGCATCTTCTGCTTCGCTCGAAACCTATTTGCTAATTCACCACAAAAATGCTATGTATTCAGTGCCTGCGAAAGACTTCAGAGCAGTGCAGACAGTGAACGAACCAACACGTGTTTTTACGCACCGAGCTCCTCCGCTTCGTCCAGCTCTTCCCCGGCGGCGGCGCCGACGATGACGTAGTCGACGCCGGCGTCAAGCCGCGTCTCGAGCAAGCAGCCATACGTGGACGTCGATGCAGCGGCAATCTTCTTGTAGTTGACGCTGTCTGGCTTTCCAGTGATGAAAATTTTCTTTTCACGCACGTCAATGGATTTGTTTGTTTTGTCATCTGCAAAAGAACAAGATTTTTGCTCCTTCTAAACCGTAGTTCGGAATTCTGTGGGGGAAACTGGTGGGGCACCTCACAAGTAACACAACACAATCAACTGTGCAGACTGATTTGCAGAGGCAGATCCTGGGAGCGGACAAGAGGCCCACAACACGACAAAAAAAGTGTTCGAGTTGTTTTTGTTTCTTTTTTCTGGTGTCTGGAGTGTGACGTGACATTTCCTGAAAAGAAAGGAACAAGAGCGCTGCACGATATCTGCAGATGTTCTTTCCACTTGTAACAGCCGGGTAATCAGTCATATCAGAGAAACGTGGACAAATCACCCTTGAGATATCCAGATGTTCAGGTTCTGAAAAGAGCGTTGTCCTCGAAGTGACTCTGAACCGATTTCTGGCTCCGTCCATGTTTTGTACTTTTCAATGAAGATAACGCTCTCTTCAACCAAATTCCCTCGGTCCTGGGGGTTTTGTCCGGACGTACCTGAATCAGCCTTGCCAGCTGAGTTGTCGGGGTGTCTGAATTGGTTCTTGTGTGCTGCATCCTTTCTGTAGCATTTATCCCAGTATTTGCACTTTTCTTTGTCTGCCATCTGAAACCATATAGATCTGACAACTCCAACGGTTTGGTTGCAGGCACTTTCTGACAAACATCGAAAACAGCAAAAAAACAGAACTTCATATCATTTCTTGCGTATCCAAGACTGTAAATGAAGCACAATGAACATCAAAAACTGAAACTGATGGCATGTTACACACAATTTCGGGCCGAAAACATACAGTGTTTCTTACCGTGACTGGCTGTTGCAATTTCTGCTGATGCAGCAGGTTTCCAGCGGAGGTATATAAACAAAGTCCAGGTGGCAGCACCGACTATTCGCCCGAGTCACGTCCACAGCTTCAGTTCCCAGTCAAAGTGCAAGTGGCGTGCTGCACTTTTGGTGCTGCATTTCAAAGCTGCCATGCCTCGGCGATCGAGATCGTCCACAGCAAATTCGGCTTCCAGAAGATCCCCAAAGAGACGCAGAAGGTCTTTATCCAAGTAAGTGCGGCGGTGAATGTTGATTTGACGTGTAAAGCTGAAGAGGATCCGTGACCCAGAAAGGATCACAGTGAGCGCGGCAACTCGTTGCTCGTGAAGTCTGAACATCGCGCAAATGCCGCATCACACCGGACTTCATCTGGTCTCTTTGGAGGGGTTTCTTACTCCTATCTGTCTGAGTTGAAAACAAAAATCACACAAAAGATCAGAATGGAAGAAGCAACAATTTGTCGAAGCACTTTCACCTGTGGTTTTGTCTGTCAAATTGTTAAAACCATACGAGCGTGAAGTCACAACCAAACTTGTGTTTGTTGTGGCAAAATACGTGTTCTTCCAGATCGGGCTTCAGTGCTACAGTTGTCGATTTTGTTCTCAGTGACCGGTCTGTGCGGGACAGGGAGTTGGCTGGGGACGGCAGTCTCAAGGGTCGGAAGCTGGTGACGACGCGAGACGAGTTCCTGCAGAAGAACAAGGCGCTGCAGGCTGTGGACAGGACTGAAGGGCGCGAAGGTCGAGACTCGTGGTCTCTGTTCGACTTCTTTTGTTGCTCGCGAGTGCGATAACTGTGGTGACACTTCGATGTTTCTCCCTGACGGCTTTACAGACACAGCGCTGAAGACGAAAAGCGTCAACCTGCACATCGAGGAAAACAGAAGCGAGCACCACACGTCAGAATATGAACATGAAGAACTGTTGGTACGCAGGGGTCAAAAGTTCAAGGTCAGCCTGAGCTTCAACCGACCTTACAATGAGAGTCAGGACAGTCTGGTGCTGCAGTTTGTCACTGGTAAGCTTGTGGCTTCACGCACATTGCAGAACATCGCGAACAGTTGCGTTCGAGAACAAAGTTACAGCTGTATCACCTGCAGAAACTAATACAAAGATGGTTTCATACTGGTCGTGTTTGTGGTGAAACGAGGTGGTTTTTGTGTTGGCTTCAGGGAAGAGACCACAGGAGAGCAAAGACAGTTTGATTCGAATCAAAGTCGGTGAAGCGAAGACTCACGGCCCAAACCGGTGGTTATCAGAAGTCGTGAACTCCGAGGAGAAAACGACGACCCTCTCCGTCACCTCAAGTGCAGACGCAATCGTAGGAAAGTAAGTCGATAATAACTGTTGTGGACCAACATCCAACAAAAAATTGTGCAATGTCAGCGACATCTTTGGACTGAGCAGTCCAGGCTCAAGCAGCTCTGTTGCTTGATCCGAAGAGTCCGCAGAAGCACAGAGTTTGAATTGCCGGAACTTCAGCCAAAAGTGAGATCAAAGGTTGTTTTCAAACTGTGACAAAAATTGAATGGAGATCCATTTTGTTTCTCACCCAGATATGAGATGTTCGCGGAGAGCAGAACGTCGTTTGAAGATGCCGAGACGTCGTTGCACAGACATGAGTTTGACGACGAGATCTTCATCCTCTTCAATGCCTGGTGCGAAGGTGCGAGTAATTCATTGGAAAATCTGACTTTTGTTGAGTTCGTCATTTAAATTTTGCCCCTGACACTTGTCATTGAAGATGTGTGTGGAATGTGAATGACCTGAGGTGCGTGTCAGGGAGAGAGTGTGCGGAAAAGTAGATGCAGAAGGAAAATTACCGGAAGACTGCAAAGAGGTGCTTGCAGTGTTGATGCTGCCTGGCTGCAAATGCACAACCCTGCCAAAAGAGTGAGTAACGCCCAGGAGAGTGGAAGCATCTGCCTGAATCCGCGAGATTTTCTCTCTTTCCCTGTGTTGACCAGACGACGAAGTGTACCTGGCTGGAGAGAAGGAGCGCGATGAGTACGTCATGAACGAGACGGGTCGCATCTGGCAGGGAACGCACAAAAACTACGAAGCCATACCGTGGAACTTTGGACAGGTGGGGTTTCTTTTCTATTTTGTTCAGGAAGTGTAATGTTTTGCAGTTTTTGTCAGTTTCTTCTTTGTTTTTGACAAATCCACCATTGCATTGGTCACATGTCCTTGTCAACTTCAGTTCGAGGACGTCGCGTTGAACACAGCGCTCTACCTGTTGGACAAGTCCGAGTTGGGTGACGGGGCGCGAGGCAACCCCGTCCTCGTCATCCGAACTCTCAGCGCACGCGTGAGTACTGTTGATCTCCCGGTCTCCATTGTCTACTTCACACCACGGGAACATGACACACGGGGACCATTGGAAACGTGCCCTCCAGGGGTGGACCCTCCAGGGTTGCGTCCTCCAGGGTGTGCATCCTGCAGGGGGTGCAGTCTGCAAAACTGTGTGTGACAGTGTTCGCATCCCAAAGCTGGTCACAATGTCAAAGAGTTGAGTTGGAAACAAACACCTGTTGCTGACCCAAAAATCTTGCAAATGTGTGTCACCAAACCAAACTGTCAGCTCCCTCACAGATCAACGGCATGGACGACCGCGGGCTGCTCGAGGGACGCTGGGAGGAAGACTTTCCTCGCAACACGACCAAGCCGTGGGAGTGGACGGGCAGCGTGGAGATCCTCGAACAGTTCTATCGCCGCAAGCGCACCGTCAAGTACGGCCAGTGCTGGGTCTTCTCGGGCGTCGCTACCACGTGTGAGTGAGAAGTCACGAACGCAGATGCAAAAACCACCAATGTGCAACCGTTCAGTTGTACCAATCGTACTCACGCAGAATAGCGCATGAACGACTTCTCCACACAAGCAACGGTTCCTCTTGTGGGCAAATTGATACGTGCAGATCGATGCAGAATTTGTCGTGTTCATTCAGTGCTTCGTGCGCTCGGAATTCCCACTCGGAGCGTGACAAACTTCGAGTCTGCGCACGACACGGACGCGAGCATGACGATCGACGTGCACTGGGATGAGAACGACGAGCCCAAAGAAGAACTCAACGACTCCATCTGGTGAGCAGCGTCTAGGCGCAGCAGTCGGAAGAGTCTTTTTAGTTCAACGGCGTCATCCTTTCAGTCGCGCGTTGAGTTGGGACATCTCCTGCAACTTTGTGCTTTGTTGCTGTGGATTTGTGTGTTGTGTCTGTTGTGAGTCTTTGACGTGTCAGCACAGTCACCTGGTGCACGGGATCAGTGGGTGAGCGCTTCTGGTGTTGCAGGAATTACCACGTGTGGAACGAGGCGTGGTGTCAGCGCCCCGACCTCCCCGACGATCGAGACGGAAACCCGTATGACGGTTGGCAGGCGTTTGACGCCACGCCGCAGGAAGCCAGCGAAGGTGCGAACTTTTCTTGGGAAACTTCAACATAGCGGTCTGGAAGTGTGATGAGTTTCCACAAACTTTTGCACACACGCTGCGAATTTCATTTTTGTTGGTCAAGGCTTCAAGTTTTGGGCCTGATGTTGTGCTTCAGAATTCCAAATCGATTTGCTCTTCACCGTCATTCGAGTACTTCTGACCAAGAGGAGCAGTCTTGCATTTCGTGGTGGGTGGAGGAATGTTAACTGTGTTTCCCAGGAATCATGCGGTGCGGTCCTGCGCCGGTGAAAGCCATCAAGAACGGAGACGTCTATCTGCCTTACGATGCTCCCTTCATCTTTGCCGAAGTCAATGGGGACAGGGTCCATTGGCTGGTGAGTTTCACACAAGGAGTTGAGCGAATGCTTGTTTTGGTAACTGCTGAATGAAATAAACCAAATCTTTCTTTGAAACCCCGAGTAGGTTGATGAGGAGGGCGCTATGACGCCGATCTCAAAAGAGACCGACACCATTGGGATGAAGATCAGCACCAAATCTGTCGGTTGGAACCGGCGCAATGACATCACAGACGAATACAAATACCTGGAAGGTGAGTGGTTCTTCCAGAACACACACATTCGTCGAACATCACTGGTGCGCGCACGTTACACACCACAGGAAGATGTGAAAATGATCATTTCTGACTGCAATCTGGAAACACTTTTCTTTAGCACACCAGAATCAGAAAATTGCGATTTCCAGGTTCGACGAAGGAGCGTCGCGCGATCAGGAAAGCTTTCCGGTACAGCACGCGTCGCGAGTACGAGATTTACGACATCGCAGACCCCGACGTCAAGTTCCAGTTGGTGACGCCCGACGCTGTGCAGATTGGTGATGGATTCGAGCTCAAGGTGAAGTGTGTGTGTGTGTGTGTGTGTGTGTGTGTGTGTGTGTGTGTGTGTGTGCTTGCGCAGCCACAGTGGAGACTCATTGTACAAGTGCCGCAGAGGTTACAACTTCCGAAAGAGGGGAACCCATTTCTTCGAGACAATGTTGTCGAGGAGAGGTGAAGCTGAACAAATTCTCTGTGTTTTCGGAATGCAGACGTTGAATCCCATGCACACTCGGAGCAATTTGTAGAAAATTGTGCTGCTCTTTGACAAATTGGAGTCCAAAAAGCGGTTCTAGTGGCCGGGGGATAAAAATGGTACATGTATTGCTCCTGGGGATCGAGAAACGTTCCTGTCAGAGTCAAGGCCGTCTTCCACCAATAAAATCCGTCCAAGGTTCCCCCCTGCCCCCCACCAGATCCGCAACTAGCTTTTCTCGTTTGTGAACCTCAGGTCCGGCTGCAGAACCTGACGGACGAGGACCGAACGGTGTCGTTTCGCGTGTCGGGTATCATGTCCTACTACACGGGCGTGCCCAGCGAGCGCGTCTTTTCTCACAACGTCACCGACCAGCTCCAGCCCAAGCAAGGTAAACGTGTGTGTGTGTGTGTGTGTGTGTGTGTGTGTGTGTGTGTGTGTGTGTGAAGGTCACCGTGTGATGTTCTGCTTGTGTCGACATTGTTTTTGACCTCTGTTGCAAAGTATTTGTGCGTGTCACTTTTCTTGACATTGTGGAGTTCTCTGGAAAACCAATCAAGAAGAGTTCATTGTTTTGTTGCAGCTCGAACCAGACGCAGACATTTACTTTGCTCCTCGGGGCTTTTGTCTTGCAGAAAGGGAAGAAGTTTTGACCGTGTCTCACGAAGAATACATGAAATTCGTCAAGCCTGATCCGTCGATCCAGGTTTACCTGAAAGGCTCCGTCAAAGAAACGAAGAAGTCGTACGCACACTACGAGACATTTGCCTTCACCAAGCCTCCACTTCAACTGGAGGTCTGCTTGAGATGACTTCTGCTTGAATTCAAAGCGGCTGGCAGACCGTGTCAGACTGTGATATTTCCGGTGCACGCACCGAAGCGAGCATCAACGGAGTTCCTGTGTTGCAGGTGACGCCTTCGAAAGTTGCCAAACACGAGGAGTTTGAACTGCGCGTGCGCTTCACGAACCCGTTGCACGAGAACCTGACCAACGCGTCGATCCATGTCGAGGCGTCCAGCATCGTCAAGTCTCTCCACATCAAGTGCAGGTCCGTCACGTGGGCGAACTCACGGGAGTGCGAACACAGCGCACACAAGCTCGGTGGCTGGAGGAGGATTTTGAAACTTGAACCAGGGAAACAGAGGGAAGGGGTTCAGTGACCTTCGAACCTGAAAGCTAACCAGTCAAACCAAATTCGAGTCAGGCTGTCTGGAGCCGTGCACTTTGTTGCACTCAAAAAGTTGAAAAATCAGTAGAATGAATGCCTGAAGAAACACCAACGCCCACTCAATTTGCGCAGCACACTCGAGTGATATTCCTCATGCCAGCAGCCAATGGAGTGCACTGCGAGGCTTTTCTGTTGAATGGAATGTTGTGATATTTAGGCGCTCCGTTGGTCCTGGTGAGGAGATCGACGAGACAGCGACGCTCACAGCAAGACGCTCCGGCACCAAGGAGATCGTGGCGAACCTCACGTCCGACCAGTTCAGTGGCGTCACCGGCACAGCCGAGGTCCAAGTCAGCTTTGGGTCCTAGACCCGTCATCAATCCGCTGTCCTGCCTGTGCAGAGAAACTCAACCAGATGCCTGTTTCCTGTCATCGGAGAGTTTGTGATTGTTTTCAAAAACGACTTTGTTTGTTCTGACGTACCCTGGCTTTTGGGGGGGGGGGGACGTGTGTCTGCCACCAACTGTGTTTCAACACGCGCCAACTTGCTACAACAGAAAATCTGGTTTTCATTTTTATGGGGGGAGCTTGGGGAGGGAGGAGAATGTCTAGTTTCAATTTCTGTGATTTCAATTTCTGGCCACCCCCTTGGTTTCAAAAATTCGTGTGGCATGTTTTTGACAGGTATGTGAAATTATCATTTATGGGATGCCCGGGAGGTTTGTTAAGAGACTCCAACAAAAGCACAAGAAAACCCCACACCGACATTTTGGCAAGTTGGCGCGTGCAAAGTCTTGTTTTCTGCGAAGACCTTTTTTTCTTGTTGTTTCAAAACGTTGTACTTGACGGCTCCAAGCCTCTCTCGTGATCGGGAAGATATGCTGCGAGGCCATCCGATCTCAGCCGTCGTTGGAGACTTCAGTATCTGGTGCTTTGTTTCTTGCCACGCAAATGAACTGCCATTGATGTTGTTGAGAAAAGTTGCAACACAGCAGTGTTTTTCACAGGGTGTTAGTTACGATGATGGGTGACGTAACTTGGTTGCAGCTCTTGTTTTTGTGATGTACAGCAGCTCTTGTTTTTGTGATGTACAGCAGTGTTTTGATGCCGGTTCGGGATTGAAACAGAAAAATGTTATTGTTTGAACGTCAAAAAACTTTCATCGCCTTTTGTTTCGTTCACACTTGAATGCTTGGACTCGCTCCAACCCCAGCTTGTTTTCGTGATCACACCAGTGTTTGCAGTGGATCAGACGGGAGGTTTTGTTTCGATCGGAATAATTCCGCTGCGCGTTGGTCTTGTTTCGTGAAGAAAATTAGTTCTTGTCCATTTTTGATTTCAAATTGGACCAACCAGCCTCCCCTCCCCAGCGCCGTTTCAATCGGGCAACCTTGTGTGAAGTGCAAGTGGGCTGGGGTGTCCTTGGTCGGTCAGTCAGACACGTGAACAAAATTTGCTTTCGCACGTGCTCTTTGGCACCAAGTGCAAATGAAAATTTACCGTATCCACCCGTGTAAAAGACGCACGGGTTCGTCCCACCAGTTGGTGGTAGATCTGGCCCCACCCACTAGTTATGTGGGGCTCAGTGAGGTGAATCTGGCCCCACCATCCAGTTGGTGTGATGAATTTAGCCCCACGAATTGATGTGGTGAATCTGGCCTCACCAGTTGGTGTGGTGAATTTGGCCCTACCAGTTGGTGTGGTGAATCTGGCCTCACCAGTTGGTGTGGTGAATTTGGCCCCACCAGTTGGTGTGGTGAATCTGGCCCCACTGGGCAAAAGTTTGGGTGCGTCTTATACTTTGGTGCGACTTGTACACGGGTGGATACGGTGGTCATTTGGGTCGATTTATTTGAAAAACCACTTCAAGTGTACACGTCTTGCGTGCAGCGTTTTGTTCACAAGTTCGACTCAAAAATAACTTCGGCCGACACGGTGAGTGAAAGACTAGAAACAATGACGGGAGCAGCCAACGAAACGCACGATGGAAGCGATGAAATGAACCGGTTACATTCTTCAGCTACAATTGAGTGAGCCTGGACTTTCTGTATTCGAAAGGAATGTCAAAAATGTGGCTTGATGAAATTTTGTACACAGCTGTAACTGAAGAGATCTGTTTCAAGAAACTGGAAAATAGAACTGAGTCGAACTTGAGCAACGTGCATCTCCACATTTCACATTGCATACCCACCAACACGAAATGAACGCACCTTCCTTTCGCTTCCTTGCGCAGAAACACCAGTAACAAATTCTCTCATAACAAGCACTTCAGTTCCGTTGCACAAGTACAGTGACACACACCAACTAGCATGTCGGCAGCCTGGAACACTTGAAGGGAGTATTCGTCTGCAATCCCCAACATTTGATGTCAGGTGACCAGGCAGGGGTGGGGGGTCACCCAACATTTATATTTTTGACCTGACATCTAAAAATTTGATGTCACCCGACATTTGATGTTGGGCGACGAAGTGAGGGGGGGGGGCGATATTTACATTTTGATGTCACCCAACATTTCAATGTCTGGTGAACTCCTCACACCCAACATTTCATGGGGTATGTGAGGGTGGTGGTGCTCACCTGACACTTAAAACTTGACACACGCACACACACACAACAGCAATACACTGTGCCTCCGTGTGCAAAAACCACACGTGCAGAAATACTGTTGTGGGAACGAGATTCTCACAAAAACTTTCTACCAAGCGCTTGGTATTTCTCAACAACAGATTACTTTGGCACATGTGATATGTACAAACAAACAACTGGCGGAAAAATAATCAGCATGTTATTGTATCTTCCCCCACCCCCCAATTCTACACACAAACTCTCAAGCAAAACTTCCATGCTGCAAATCGCTTGGGGCCACCGTTCTTCGTCCGTTCTCATTTCGTTGTCTTCTCCAGTTTGGAAAAATTTGCAGGTCCAACTGAGTTGTGTTATCTCGTGTACCACAGTTCTTGCGTTGTTTCACGTTCGTTCAGTCCAGCCTGGCCCTTCTGTGCCTCACACGGTGTTGCACCGCGGCGTTCGCTCTCCCGTTGGCCTCGTCACGACCACTGCCGTTCTCCTCACCCATCAACTCGCGCACGAATTTGAAATGGCTGCGTAAGAAGTGGAACACGGTATACCAGCCTGCAAATAAACACACACAGTCTTTTTCAGTGTGGAGATTGAAATATGGTCTCTGGGTTGATTAAAAGTTGCAGAAATCTTGTAATTGTCATTTGAGTTTCACGTTGAGCGAACCATCGAAGAAACATTTCACCTTGATCACTTTCGCCTCAGACTGGAAAACTTCGGGAAAGCGCGAAGCACAAAGGATCAATCCACCCGAGTTCCATCAACATCGTTTGTGCGTCAACGATATGGTGTCCAATGACATCATTCTCTCTGACAAATCCAGGATTGGGGTGAGGGTCTGACCTTGGTCTTGGCAGGCAACTGATCTGCGAGACTCAAATGGAGGTCAATTTCTTTTGGGGGCCGTCTGGGAGGGGTCCAACTTCAGCATGAACACATTTTCATGTTGAAGGTGAAAAGAATTCTGTGCTGGTGGGAGAGAAATTTCTCAGAGCTGTCTGGGGTCGCCACTGGTTCCTCATGTCTGAGCACTTTCAAACATTGTAACCTGCTTTGACTTTGGTGCTGAGGTGAAGTGGGGAAGGGGTATGTGGACCCGTTCTTTAAACTTATGTGGAGCATAAAAGGACAATTTCGGCGCACTTTTGATTGTTTGGGCCCAAACCCAAGGGTCTGGCCCCTTTTTCAAAACCAAATGGAACACGATCAGGAACAAATTTCTGAAGCACAACGGATTTTTCGTCTGAACCCAGCACCCAGCGAGGGGAGGGGGGCTATTTTTGACTTGGGGGGAGGGGGTCCAGACCCCTGGTAGTTTTCGCAGGTGCGTTGACACACAAGCACACGGAACCCTTACGTAATGAGTGCATCAAGTATGCTGTCGAGCGATCGGGATTGCACAATTGAAAATTGAAATCCTCAACTAGTTAACTTTCCGTGGGCCGTTGGAAAGTGCACACAAGAACTGGCTACGACTCAAGCACGGTATATTTCTCTTTGGAACTGCTCATGTCCCAACGCAATTGAGCAATGGCTAGAAATCTAGTTCAATCAGCTGATCAACAAAGGACAAAAACGGAAAAAGGACGCCCGCTGAGGTCCACGTGATGTTTGTTTAAACACAACAAAATAAGTCTGAAGGAAGAATATCCACTTACCAACACCAAGAAACAATATAAAGAGAGCAATGCACACAAAGAATGATGCGCAAGAGACCAAAATTTTCTGCACTACGTCCATCATGTTTTCATTTCTGTCGACGCTGTCGCGGGAAATGTTTGGCTGCGTTCGATTTGCCCACCATGTGACTTTGCAAATAAATCAAGAACAGAAGAGCATAAAAATTCGTGGGGACTTCACTTGAGCAAACGAGAATCAGGGTGAAATTAGTATTCTCGTGTATTTGTGGCACATGTGACAGGGTTTGATGTCCCACCCAGTTTCCATGTTCCCTTTGAATCTTCCTTGTTTGCTCAATGTTGTGATTTTGCCTTTCTGATTCACCCAACAAACAATAAATTCAACAAAATTTGAAATACAAACCAACAAAACTAGACATTCAAGTGGAGCATCAGACTCCCCAGTTGACTCCCACACTCTTGACGACAGCCCTCTTGGAAGACCTACTTTTCACATTGCCACCCAACTTTGCCACAGTGAAGTTTGGGCACACTTTTGAGTTAATTTCAGGGGGCTACATAGTGTGGCTTGGAAATGACCTCAAATTGCATTGTTCAGAAGAAATCCAAGATAGCTGCCTGGTTGTTTGACCTCCTTTTCACCAAACCATCTCGCGGCAATGAAGTTGGGGTGCACTTTTGAGTTGTGTGTTTTCAAAGTGGCCAAAAAGGGCATTTTCAGAAAATATCCAAGGTTGCCACCCAATCATGTGACCTGCTTTCTGATAATGAAAACCTATTCAGAATGACTACAGGAATAAACCCTGAAAGTTTGAATATTCTACATGTTGACAATTATTCCAGAGTTATAGCCTGGTTTAGTTTTCCCCAGGGCAATAAAATCAGGGGTATGGTGGCCATGCATTTTCACCTAGATAACCCATTTGGTCTTGATATGTGGGCAATCCAAAGACCCTTTCACCCTCTTGGTTTGAACATTCTGCATGCAAGCATTCCAAAAATACAGCCCAGTTTAGTTATCCCCCAGTGGTAACTAAACTAGGCTTGAAATTACCAGAATTTACTCCTGATTGATGGTCGCATAGCCGGCCATCTAGGTCCCGCTGTTGGCTTAAAAACCCTTAGCATTCATGTGTGCGTCTGTCCACAATTTG
>JAAUXT010097276.1_pt1 | contig 17246 bp, 24 predicted proteins | sample 7278171 | NCBI WGS metagenome assembly JAAUXT01 (sample SAMN14350112, study PRJNA611818) | marine sediment metagenome | isolation source: surface marine sediment (1.8m) | place: French Polynesia: Moorea | collected 2018-08
GCAATGATGTGTGAAGGAATTAGAAAATTGCACTGATCCAACTGCGAGTTATGGAAAAGAAACCGCTTCATAGGAGAACTGCCTCGTAAATCATTTCAGGCCGCGACTCTTCAAGTAAACAGACAGAGTGGAGCTGTTTCTGGTGGTGAACCCTGACAGAACCCCAAAAGAAACATGGGATTGGCCACTTGGCAAAAATGGTAATGGGAAATCAAGGCGTGTTTGAGGTGAATCGGTGAAACCCCGTTCTCTTTCTCAAAAAGACACGATCTCGAGCCTGACGGTCGATGGAATTTTGATTCTGCGCGACAGCCTTCACAGACACATCTTTTTGTTTCGTTGCCCCAGCCACACCCTCAGTGAAAGAAACCTTGGTCTGTGAATCACCAAGCGGCGAAACAAAGGAGCTTGTCTTCTTCTGGTTTTTTTGGTTTCCCCTATTTTTCCATTGTCATTCTCTGTTCAGACGAACAGGTGTATAATTTATGACCTGATCAATAGTTCCATGCATCAACCTGTCGGCCATCAACAGAAATTTTGTGCTGTCCTAAATTCATGCTTGGAATGCTTTATCACAAAAGCGTTGATCTACATTCAGTTTTTGTCTGAAGATTGTCTTGGCACTGCAAGCGGTGAGTTTGAACGAGATTCACCGAAGTCGTCTTGATTTTGAATCGAACGGTTGGGCACGCGCGGTTGTTGCAGTTATTGTGGTACAGTATTGTCCTGTTTGTGTTTATGTGCGTGTGTGTGTACGTTCCAATGTGGACATTCTGAATTCGGCACGGAGCAAGCGTTTTTCAATTTCCAGTCTCTTGAGCTCGCCGATGTTTTACACTGGTGTTTTACATGGTGAATTTTTCTGTTTTGTTTGCTTGAGCCTAACAGTGCAGAGTTCGTCCTTTGAGTGCTGCGACCAACTGCTGTTCTGATTCAGGCTGCTCCGTTGACATGGCACTGAGAGGAGCATTGAGGATTTGTCTGCACAGCAACATGAACTCGATGGTGCTGAGAACTTTCGCCAGCCAGGCAGCACCCAGGATAGGGCTTGTGGGCATGGGACAGGTTGGTGAGTGCAAGGGAAGCTGACTTATACAGGTCAAGGCGATCACGCCCAGGTCTCGTGGTTTTTGAACGACTCGTGGTGATGTAGATACACAGGAATGAACATCAATTGATGTTTGCTCCTTTTCAGGAAGTGCTGTTTCCAACAACCTCATGCGAGATGGTCACAATGTGCAGGTTTACTACGATGCCAATCCAGACATGCCAACTGTGAGTGATCCACATGAAGCTTACAAAAACAACAAACATCTGCCCATGTTCACAGGTATTTCGGTCTCAACAACGTTTCTGCGTGTTGCAGTGGGGTCGGGAGCCCATCCTGAAGAACATGCGTAGACTGGGCTCGGTGAAGGAAGTGGCGCAGAACAGCGACATCGTCATCACAGCCGTCGGAAAACCTTACCAGATCAGAGAGGTGCTTCACTTCTGTCACATTTTCCAATGTAATCATGCCACTGACCAGAGGGCCTCAGTTCAGGCTGCTGAGAACCATGGTTTGCACAGAACCCTAGTGTCGCCAAGTGTGACCAGAATGCCACCAAAAATCGTCGGGTTCCTTTGCCTCAAGCTCTCTGGCGCACAATCGATCTTTCATTCTTGTGTTCAGGTTGTTCTGGGTGAAACTGGTTTGTTCGCCGGGATGCGCCAAGGCGCCATGTGGATCGATCACACAACGAGCAGTTACGAACAAACCATAGAACTGACTGGGGAAGCGACAAAACAGGGCTTCAGGCCTGTCGAATGTCCGGTCACTGGAGGTAGGTGCTGTTCATCAATGAATTTGTGACCAAACTGGGCGTTGTGTAGAATTCTTGCAATGAGCATGGTGATATCTGATGAATTGAAACAAGCGTTTTTGTCAGGCTTGGCTGCACTCAGGAACGGGGGAATGGCGGCGTTCATTGGTGGAGAGGAAGCGACCGTCGAAGAGGTGACCAGGAACCAAGCGTCGGTTTCTGTTGCATTTTCCTGAACAAGGAAACAAACCATTTGATGTGCTCAAGCTGTACCATGATCAACCGGCGTCCGACGTGATTTGTTGGCGCTTTTTTGACATGCAGAAAATCTGATGCAAAAAAAAAAGAGTTGAGAGTCGGGTCCCAAGAGAACGGCGCTGCGCCGATGACATCCTTGGGAAGCGTCGATTGGGATAAAGAACGAAGCTGTTTCATTTCAGGCAAAGCCGATCATCGCCTCGAGCTGCACAACGTTCGTTCACGTGGGGCCCGTCGGAACAGCGACCATAGCCAAGGTTCGCGGAGGGGGAGGGGCACGTGTACTTCCGTTCCATCCTGGCCTCAAGTTCTCTGCACAGTGGCCTGCGCGCGACATCGACGTTGCGTGCGTTCGGGTCGCGATTCCCCTTCCGTGCTCTTTGCAGGTCATGTCCAACATGCTGTGTGGTGTCAACTTCATTGCTGCCTACGAAGCCATGATGGTCGCCAAAAAGGTGAATGATCTTCGGTGGGAGTTCGTTTGGGGGGAGAAATCGGGGGCTTGTGCAGGCATCAGAGGTGTTTCGGAACCAGCGAGACAGAGCCGAGCTCGTAGCGCAAGAGAAACCGCTTGTAAACCTGAGATCTCTCTTTCTTGGTCGGAACAAACAAAATTGTCACACAGAAAACACAACCAGGTCCCTCAGGCTGACTCCATCTGGAGCCTTCGCAACCGCTTGAAATGTCTCCCGGTGGGTTTTCTCCTTCAGGCAGGGATTGACTTGCACCGGTTCTGGAACGCAATCCGCGTCAGCTCTGGAACGTCCTTTTCTTGGGAAACCGCCGTCCCATTTATAATGAACGAGAACTACGAGAAGGACTTCTCGATCGACCTACACTGCAAGGACTTCGCTCTTGGTGAGGTGTTGGGATTGACGCTTGCAGAAAGTAGAAAGGATTTTTGGCCTTGGCTGTTTCGTGCCAGTGCCACAGCTTTTGGAAGTCTGGCACAATGGCACCACATTATCTCGGAACATGCAGCTGGACAAACTGAGCGGACAGAACAGGGCTGGGGAAAGTGTTTGATTCTTGTGCGAGGATCATTCTGCACGCGTTACCAAAGTGCCACAGAAAGTGCCGAAAGTCAGCGTGTCTTTTGCAGGACACAAAATTGCGGAGAACTACGGAGTTCCGATGGAGATCAACGCGATGACACAACAGATCTTCAATCGCGCGAGAGCCAAGTTCGGCGAGGACGCTGGGTACGTGGTGTTCATCTTCAAAGTCATCAGGACATGCGTGCAAATTCGAGAGCGAGTACAGGTCCATTTCGGATAATTCGAATCTCCACAATTCAACTTTTGCACAATTCGACTTTTTTCAAAAAAGGTTTGGATTTGTGTGTGTGTGAATAGGTTTCATAATTCTACTTTCACATAATTCGACTTTTTCATCGGCAAAAAGGGCAAGTCGAATTATCCGAAACAGGCCTGTACCAGTATACTCGTACCCAAGAGCGTTGTTCGGGTGGAAATGCTTTGCATCTCACTGGCATGAGACACGACCAGCTGGACATGTTTGTCCCTGACAAGACTGGAAAAGCTTGTTCAAGCCAGTTCCATTGCACACAAGTCTTTTCAACATTGCTCCACAGGTGCTACATCGCCTCGAAACTGCTGGAGGATGACATGGGAGAATCGCTGAAACACGAGGACTTCAAGAACTGGGACTATGACCTGGAAGCCATCGATGGTTCCCTGGTCGTCAAGCACAAGCGTGTCTTCAACAATTTCCTGAACTGAAGCGACGACAAAGCAATCCCTGCTGGGCATGCAGCAGATAGACAAAGTTTTCCTTGCCTTGTATCAGACGAATGAGCTCAGACTTGGCAAAAATCTTGCACTCAGACCGAAGTGTGTGCCATTTTCCACGAAAAAAGAGGAAAACTTGTTTGCGCCAGCATTTGGGCGGCAGATAATTTTTTCGGGTGCATCCACTGGAGAATAGTGTTGCACGCGTCTTTTGTTGGACCAATTTGACGCGATCCGTGAGTCTTTTGAGACAAGGGTACGAAGTACCAACCGTACTGCACTGCTTTGGCTTGCATGTGTCTGAGTCTGGTGTGACTCGGTGGTTTATCCATTGCAAATCGTGAGAGGACATCAATGTGGCAAAATAATTGGTTGATCAATGTCTTATTCATGTTGAATATTGCTTCTCTCTCTAAATTATTACTGCACAGCAATGAGAGTGACACTGACACAACCGTGGGGCCTGCTTCAGGTTGTATCTGGTGTGCATGAAATGACAAGGATATTTTTGCCCGTGGTAGATTGTTGAAATCATGACATAAATTTTCTAAACTTGCCGCATATGTTTGTTGAAAATCAAAAAGAAATCCAGAAAGCTGCAGTCACGTGGCTTTCAAGAGCCCACTCTGCACAAAGCGAAAAGAAGCAAAGTGCTGTTGGTCTGAGGAAAGATTCAAGATTGGAGACGTTTCTTGACCCTGCATGCAGTTGTGACAATAATTAATGTATGAGCACAGTGGGAGAACGCAGGGCATGACAACATATTTTTTCGGCACGAGTGTTCAAATGCCCCGCCACTCCGCTACTGGCGGGAACATTTTTGATATGCGCTTCGGATATTTTGCGTGGACTGAATGTGAAGCTTGCTTGAAGGTGGCAGCACTCATGAACCTGCAAGCGTGGCGGAAAGCTGTTCAGTGAAACGAAAAAGGCAAGTTTACGCAGAATTCGAGTGACTGTTTCAAACAAAATGAAGTAAACAACGCACAAGTAATGGGAAGTGGATAAGTGTGTTGAGGGGAGAGCAGGAATCGTTTGTTCTAGATTCTAAATGAAGGAATGTGCGGTCAGATCAAGATCAGTCAAGATTTGCAAGCTGTTCTGTGGATTCTGGAGATCTTGGATCCAGATTTCACGATGTGGATCCACCGATCCAAACACAGCTGTGAGATCCAGATTTGAGTGAAACTGTGGGTCCATACAATCAACTGGTCAACAACACAAACTGCGTGGAAATTTTTGAAGAGGCCTTGACCTGTGTTGGTGTTGCTCGCTTGCTCTGTTGTGATTGGCTCATTTGGGGGCGTGTCATCAATTGTCAGAAAAGACAACTGGAAACATGTTTGTTGGTGACATGGTGACAATAGAGTCCAGATCGTGATCTGTTCTCATCCCAGCAGGATCATTACGTGGATCTAGCAGTGTAGTTTTACAGTGAGCTTGTTCACACCTTCAACTTTTCCCGACCAGAAGCAGGTCAAATTTTGTTCCGTTTCTACCGTGGTGTGTGTGTGTGTGTGTGTGTGTGTGTGTGTGTGTGTGTGTGTGTGACAAGAGTTTGACAATTTAGGGAGCCCCACAGGAAGCACTGCATCAACTTTGTAAACACAGCAAAATGGAAGGGACGTTCTTGCGGATCCAGGACAATGAGGGTGAAATTGGGGAGGGGGGACACCAGGGGGCCCTTACTTTCCGCTGTTTCAACTTCAGAAATTTTGTCATTTTCAAAAGCAAAGAATGTTGGCACCTGCCGTGCAAAAAATGGGCGCAAATTCACATTTCAAAGTTGGGGGCCCCGCAGCCCACCCCCCCCCCCCGCCCGCCCCCTGAAATCTGCCAAAGGAGTGGAGGGGAGCTTGAAGGCTCACAGAGGTTTGCAAGTTTTGGCTGTGGTCAACTCGACCATCAACTGGTGGCTTTGGACACACACGCACCGTTAGCTGGCAGTGTGGTTTGATTTGATAAGGCACAACAGCTGACGGAACAGCCAAGCCAGATCCACGACAGAAACCGGTTGCGCGGAGAACCAGTTGTCACTGCGAGACATCGTTCGTTGGTTGGTCCTGGCCTCCATGGGCCTCAGAGCTTGACAGGTTCTGTACACTGGTGTCGCAACAAAACTGAACCACCCGACGCTTTGTTTCTTCACCTGACCGCTTCATGCAAAGACACCTGACAAAATCGCCAGACTGTCATGACTCGTACAGAGTCAACTTCTACTCCATCTTGGCTTGAACCGTTGTTGAACCAATCAGCCTGAGCAACACGACCTTGATTTGCCCCGCCAAAGTATGTTCGCAAGTGCACGATGCCGAAATTGGTTTTCGCACCGACTCCGCGCAAAAGTACGAGGAGGCTCCAACTTCTGGGTGTCTTTTGCATGCTGTATCACCTTGCTCGATTTGACACGCCGGCACTCCCGAAAATGCGGTTGATAGCGACCAAAACAAAACAGACTTCAACCATGCAAAAGACAGCCAGAAGTTGGAGCCTCCTCGTAACACGCGAAAGGCACATGCTCCTGATGTGTAATGGCTGCAGCTGGGCCACGTGCACAACCTCCGCGGCACTTTCTGCAGGACTGCACGGACCAAGGATGCAAACCCTTGTGCCATCACGTTTCCGTTTCGAGAATGCAGAGCAAGTTGTGGGCACAACGAGGTAGTTGCGCTGACGAAACTGTGAACCTTTTAAGACTCAGAGATGTGGGCCTCGAATTGGACAAGAGCGTACGTGCCCAGAAGAATCGTGAACGGTGCACCATTCAAGCTTTACCCTTGGAATTAGAATTACCGTAAGTTTCCGTGTCGTCCTGTTTTCAGAGACCAACTGACCAACAGCCGCTGAAGTTTTGCTTCTCACGATGGGAGACAGCGGCGTCGAGCGGCAGTGGATCCGACCGGACGTGCCGAGTCGCTGCATGTACCGGCTGCACGAGACGAACCAGGACGACTCCCCGCACAGACACGTCAAGAGGTACGAGTCCAACTGGGAAAGTAGGGGTGAAGCGAGGAGTGTCCCCAAACTCGGAGGCATCCGGTACTCTGCAGGCAAATTCTCAAAAACTTGCCTTGCTCAGCTTCCAGATTCTTGAGGGTCGTCGCAGCGGATTTTTTGACCGCGATGCGTCGAACAGTGCGACATTTGCGGTGTCTTGTGCTGGCCTGAAAACATGTTTTTGCTGGAAATTGATTTGACTGCACCACAGAGTTCCACAGTCCATTCAGTCGTGCCAGTACGAGTGCATGTTCTCGGACGACTTTCAGGTCGCGGCCACCCAAGATCATGCCGACCATTCTGTACAACATCGGCAACACGCCGCTTGTCCGGATCAACAACATCACCAAGAACATGGGGATCAAGGCCGAGATTCGTAAGTGTTGGACCACGGCAGTGATGAGAGTGTGGGTGGGTCCAGCTGTGCGTGGGAGTGTGCCTGTATGCAGCGCCAAGGAGGATGCACGACTGTATGGGTGAGACGGTTCCTGTCGTTTTGACAGGGCATTGACACCTGTGCGTACCATACACCAATCAGTTTTGCTTGACTTTCAAATAAAAAATTGTCACATGTGCTCACCGCGGAGTCTAGCGTCGCGTTGTGTACTTGCAGTTGCGAAGTGCGAGTTTTTCAACGCGGGCGGAAGTGTGAAGGATCGGATCGGACTGCGCATGATCGAGGACGCGGAGACTGCAGGGACGCTGAAGCCCGGAGATGTGCTAATCGAACCCACCTCCGGAAACACAGGTCAGTGAGTCGATCTCACTCCACGCTGGATGCGCACTTCGGACTGAGCCTGTGTTGTGCACTGGCAATTTGTTTCATCATGCTGTTCTCGGTTGGGGGCAGCACAGCTCAGGGGCGCGCCTGTGTTCAAAGCGCTGCTTTCTTGTCAGAATGAAAACTTTGCTGCCGTGAGTTCTGATGCCTGTTGCAGTCGTCTTTCCCTCATTGCACTTCTGGTTTTGCAGGCATTGGTTTGGCTCTGGCAGCTGCGGTGAAAGGATACAGATGCATCATCGTCATGCCTGAGAAGATGAGCATGGAAAAGGTGAGACTCCTGCGCAGCTTGACACTTCCACACTGTTTGAGAAATCTGAACAAAAACTATTGAACAACACCTTCCGAACTTACTTTCCCGGTCCTTGCAGCAAAGATGTTAAGTGAAAGGATGCAGTGATAGTGGTATTCAAACAAGAAAACGGGGGACTGGAAGCACACTGAACGGAGTTTGCACACTGAACGTGCTTGACTCACTCTCGCTTCCCAGGTGGACGTGTTGCGCGCGCTCGGCGCGGAGATCGTGCGCACCCCGACGAGCGCGAGCTTCGACTCGCCCGAGTCGCACATCGGCGTCGCGAACCGTCTGCTGCAGGAGATCCCCAACTCGCACATACTCGACCAGGTGCGCTGCTTCGTCGCGTTTCGTGTTCGGGCACACTGAAGTGTGTGAAAGGGGCGGCGGGGGGGGGGGGTCATGCACTGGACGTGGGGGTGGGGGGGACGTCCACGCCTGCCGATGAAACTGAAACGCTGCAATCAGTCTTGTTGCTACATCCTGGAGACGTTTTGTGTCGAGTCTTTCCAGACCAAGATTGCCCTGGTGGCTGTCCTGACAGAGCAGCTGTTGAACGTCGTTGCTTTCTTGTTCCAAGAACTCTCAACATGGACCCGAGGAAAAATTGTTGGCGCGTGTGCGCCCGCGCTTGACCGCGCCCAAGAACATTTCAACAAGGACTGAAAGAAATTCTTGTTGCCTCTCTCAAAACTCCCTCCATGGATATGTATCTGCTCCATAGCTAGGTGAAAAGTGAAGTCTATGTTCGGAAATTCAGTCAGATACCGCACCAAAAAGAATACTGAATGCGCTTGTTTTCGCCGACAAGTGTGCTTGATTCATTGTTTTCGAGTTGATGTGTGGATTGAGACTTGATGGAGAATGTTGATCTACGAATGGGTTGTGTTTATGTTTTCAGTACCGGAATCCCAGCAATCCACTGGCGCATTACGATGGGACGGCGCAGGAAATCCTCGATGCCTGCGACGGTAAAACCTGAAACCGTCGTGCTTCCTCTCTTCTCCGTACTTGATATCAAAACTTCTGTCTGAAAAAACACGCACGAAGCCACTGAATTGAACTATTGGGTTAAAGTGTTGCCGCGCGCAGGAGTGGCTGTGTCTTCTGTGTATCTGCTGCAAAATCAGCTCACGATCCACAGACGTCAGAGTGAAGACGATGTCAAGTTGTGCGTGTTTGTTGCGCAGGTCAGCTGGATATGATCGTGTGCGGAGCGGGCACAGGAGGAACCATCACTGGTATCGCGCGCAAAATCAAAGAGAAGTGCCCTTCAGCCAAGGTACAGTTCACCTTGTGTGTGCATGCGTGCGTGTCTGTTGGGTACGTAAAGAGAACTTTGGCAGGTGTGTGGTCATTCTGCCGCGTGTGGAGTGATGTGTAGTAGGGCTTGAAGTGGAACGTTTTTTCTGCAAATTCAGAGTCTGACAGACAGGCGCCCAAACATCCCATAGAATCGTAACAATCGTGACGAGTTGACCACAAATGCGACTGGTTCACGAGTTGCCCCTCGACTTCAATGGTTGAGGTGCCTGTCTGTTGAAATTGAACCACAGACCTGGAATCATTGAATGTTTCCCGTGTGACCGCAGGTGATCGGAGTGGACCCGTTCGGTTCCATCATCGCCGAGCCCGACGATCTCAACAAGACTGACACGACCTTCTACGAGGTCGAGGGAATCGGATACGACTTCGTGCCGACTGTCTGCGAGAGAACCGTGAGCATTGGCGTGACACACACACACGCACGCAGACACAGACGCGTACGTTTCACGCGCTTGGGGGGGGGGGGTCGCACTGGCGCGCACGTGCACGGTGAAAGATGGAAGAGACAAGTTGACCACAAGGAAAATTCGAGGTCGAATTTTGTTGCAGAGTGCAGTCGTGTGCTGGGTTTGGAAATTCGGGAGATGGCAAAATTTACACTTGATAACGAGCACATTTCTTGGAAGCAAACGAGACAGGCAGTGTCCCAGATTGAAGGTTGAAGTTTCGGGTCCCTGTCATCCAGTAATGTGCCACGTTTGTTTCAGTACGTGGACAAGTGGTACAAGTCTGCTGACAAAGAGTCATTCCTGATGTCGAGAAAGCTGATCAAAGAAGAGGGACTGCTCTGTGGTAAGCAGATCTGTCGCGGTCGGCTTGGCAAGTAAAGTTTGTGAGAATCACGCATTTCGGTGAATGGTTTGGAGCCGATTCCTTCGCTCCCCTGATTCACGCCTTTGGTTTTACATGTCACCATTGTGTCTGTTTCAGGCGGAAGCAGCGGGTCTGCGATGTACTGTGCGATTCAGGCGATCAGGGATTTCGGCTTGACGGAGGGCCAGCGCTGCGTTGTCCTCCTGCCGGACTCCGTCAGGAACTATATGTACGTGTCACAGAAGTAGAGTGTGTCTTGCAAAGGATCAGTTACAACGCAGGATAATGTCGCGCCAAGAACGTGCAGAAAAAATCCTGGCCAACTCGTTGAGCAACCAGTGTGCTCCAGAAAAGTTCAGCTTGGTCTTTTGATGATTCCGCCTTCGCTTCGTTCTTCTTGCACAGGACAAAGTTCTTGAGCGACGACTGGATGGCTGAGCGAGACTTCATTGAGACTGAGGCTGAACTGGATACCAAATCCTGGTAGGAATTGCTCGATTCTTGTTTCGCGCGCAGTCATGGGTTTGGGGATCGTGTGGTGGCTTTTGTAATTTTAAGATTTTGATTTTGTCTCTCAAACTGGACCTCAATCAGAATCAGACCAGAGGGGAACTTTCATTTGGCTTGTAAGTTTGTGGCAAACAGCAAGTGATAGTAACGCACAGCGTTTTGCTTTTTATCAGCACCTCGCCACGGCAAAACTGGTAGGTATCAGTGTGTGTTTGAGGCTGTGCAGTCTGTTTTCTCATTCACTCGAGCAGGCGCAAGGTTCCTCTGGACGCGCGGCCCTGAACCCGTGCGTCTGTTACAGTCACGGATACCATTCATTTGTGTTGTCATAATCTTGGCGGGGTGGGGGGCATTGCTGCCCGCTCCTCCACTCTGTCAGGACACAAGAAAATGCTTGCATTTTGTTGCAAAGTTGACGCCTCAGTGCGTGTGCGTGTGTGTATGTGTGTGTACCACTGGGACAGGACTGTGTGTGTCGGGAGTGGGTGAGCGTAACACGCTGTTTTAAACCTGCCCCCTGGCTTTGGACAGATTTTTCGTCCTGAGGATAATAATGATGTGGATGTTATCAGCAATCAGATGTTGTGGATGGGTGCAACACCAATGCAACAGTGTTGGCAACGGCTCGAATGCTTGAAACGCTCAGAGACCGCGCCTCTTTTTCTTGAAGTGTTCTTGTTGGCCGTTTGTGAAATGCTCAGAACAACAACTGGAAAATTCGTCTTTTGTGTTTTGTTCTCTGAACTACCTGCCTTTTCTTTGCTGATTGAATGCGTTTGCACGTTGTGTTGCAATTCTGTTGCGCCGACTCTTTGTACAAGTCAACTCTGCTTTGACTCGCAGCTGGTTTCTTGACTTATTCAGCATGACGATGATAATGAACTGATGCAGGTGCGTGTCTTGCACACGTAAACTTCCGGAAGCAAAAGCGCACTCAAGAGTGAGCACGAGCACGTCTCCATAAGCGATGCAAAAGTTGGCATCGTAGACACGTTGGTTATTCCCGTGACGTTTCTGCGCAGGTGGTGGAACCTGAGCGTGAGTGCGCTGAACCTGAACGCGCCGCTCACCGTGCACCCAGACGTCAGCATCCAGGACACGCTCAAACTGCTGCATCGCGAGGGCTTCGACCAGGTGCCCGTCGTTGACGAGGCAGGGTAAGTTGAGTGTGTGCTGCTGTCGGTGTTTGTGCGCGTGTGTGTGGGTGACCACTTGGACAGGATGCCGTGCTCTGTCAGTGCGTGGGCGCAGTTGTTTGTGTTTCAAAAGACTCAGTGATGATGATGGCTGAACCTCGATTGTGTGTTCTTGTTGGTCTTGTCCAACAAGGCCAAGGGTCTGAGGTGACCCCTTTTGCAGGTCTCTCTTGTTTCTGGTGTTCGTCCTCTTTGTTCAAAAGCAAGGCCCAGTGTGGCTTGCAAGCATACTGACTGTGGTTCTTGATTTCAGCGATGTACAAGGCATGGCGACGGTGGGTCACATGATGTCGCAGATTACCAAGAACCGCGCAGTCATCACCGACCCCGTGTCCAAAGTCATCTACACGCAGTTCAAACAGGTCCGCACCTTCTGAACCATTTGAGCTCGAATGAGATTTGCAGGTTGAATTTGCAAAACGAGGGGAGCACGTCCTGTTTTCTCACGAGTGATGGAACACTGTCGTTCAGGTGACGATGTCGACGACGCTGGGGCGCCTGTCGCGGGTTCTCGACACGGACCACTATGCGCTGGTTGTGCACGATCAGCGGCAATGTGAGTAGCGCCTTTCAGCCTCCACGTGGCAGTGCCTTCTTCGAGTGGTTTCTGAGTAGTTTCTCCACTGATTTGTTTGACCTTCCTGTTCTGCGCCCAATGCTCAGTTAAAATATCGATCCCGTGCTCAACAAACCAGGAGTTCTGAAATAAAGGAGGGAAAATGGGCGTTCGTACCTGACACACTGCAGTGTTGCAGGTGCCCTCAGGGCACCAGGGCCGACGCGGACTGTTCAGTGACCAGCATTCTTGTATTGACAGACGGTATGGGCGGTAAGGAACACACAAAGAAGATGATTTTTGGCATAGCGACGCGAATCGACCTGCTCAACTTCATCTCGAGAGCTGACGCCGCCTCCCCGCCGCCCACACCCAAATAGGACGTCACAACCCGTACACCCGAAGGGACTCCGTCATCTCAGTGCTTGTGTGCTGCAGCAAAGAAACGTGTGCGTGATGGAAGACGAGAAACATGACATTCGCAGTTGAGCCCGAAAGGAGCTGCTTGCCAAAGTCCAATGCAGGACGTAACGATGGGATGGTGGCACGATGGACAGATGAACACTGTGATTTGTGTGCCGGAATACGAATTTTACATTGTGTGTCGAACTTTTTTTTTTTTTTTTTTTGCATGCAAAGGAGTTTTGCAACATTTTTCTGGTACAAGTCAGGGGGAGAAACACGTTCAAAAGGAACCCAGACCTTTGCAAGATGCACAACACACAAAATCTCGAGCCACCATGATAGAGATTCTAATTCCGGTATTCAAACTTCGGTGTCAATTTTTTGCGAGGACGGCCTTGTTGTGAATGAGATTTAACTGGTAAATTTGACGGGAAACATCTGTGATTTCCTTGGTAATGGCAGGGAGTCAGGGTATTTTTTCGCAGAGGAATCGTAACTTCTGCACGCTTGCTGCTCGAGAGTTGTCTCACAAGTTTCCTTTTTTGTTTCGTATCTTCGGAATGGTTAATTCCACATTTCATGACTTTCCATTTGTGATGAACACGTGGGTGCATTTTCATGATCTCTGACCAATTCCATTTTGACGTCAAATTTTCAACGAAAACGTCATTTTGTTCTCTCGCTGTAAGTAGCACTCTCTGGACTTCAAGCAGTTGGTCTTGAAAATCAACAACAACGACGCATATCAGGACAAAGTTTAGATTTTGCTTGTTCCTGTTGAAAATGTCAGGCAATTCTCGACAAACTTGTCTTGCAAGAAAACAGCCTGTTTTGAGTATCTGAATGAAAAAGGCAAAGAAGAAATTGTGAGACGACCCTCGTACACACTGACTTACACTGACTTTGTGGTTCCAGTTTCAAAACCGTTGACTTCGGATTACGCGCAATTGGGGGCAAAATTGTTTTTGTGTCGTTTCTGGGGGTGCTTTGCTGCTGATAGGAAACCGATTGAACAATTGCGTGCGGGGTGTTACGTGCTTGAGACGCACCTCAATATTTGTCTGTTTTCTGTTTCCTTTTGAAACAGAGGGAAACTCTTGCCAAGCACAAGACCACTTCTTGACGCGCAAGCGTGGAGCAAAAAGATGCGTGAATAACTCCAAATGGTGCGGGTTGAACATCCTTTTCTTCTTCAGACAAGATTAGACATCAGTGTGATCTGAACCAGCAAAATACTGTGCCTGCTTTCTTTGTATCGGTTGGGCTGGTGATGTGGCAGAATGGAGACTGTTGAAGGAGTAAACAGTGGTAGTCCGTGCTCTTGTCTTGTTGGAATTGTGTGCTGCGTTCAGTACAAACGGTAATTCTGTGCACTGGTCACCCTGGCGACAACCTGAAAATATTTGTCACTGCCCCCACTTTTCATGTTTCCCAAATTTTGGAAGACCATTCAGGGTCAGTGGTAAAAAATGAAAGGCATGTCAGGCACCCCTCTCACGGTGAGTCCCAAAAAATGATGACAGTCACCACGGGGACATGCGCTTTTGGGAACGTGCTTGTGTTCAACATGAACACGGGGGCATTTCGAAGTGGCCGGCTTGAAGTTGTGCACGAGCATCACTGCGGGAGAAGGACGGGGGGAGGTACCAAACGTTGTGTCCATCACGTGACCTGGTCATCTACGACATTTTTGAGATGTCCAATCATCCCTCAAAAGAATCTTGTTCACGAGGTCATGTTGGGCGAGTATCACACGTTATCTCGGGGACGAAATGAAAACGAACAACTTTGCTGGTCACTTTTCACCTGCTGGACATGACTGTTTGTTGACAGACTTCTTGCCGATTACGCGGTTGGCGATGTGCTTGTGTTCAGTGCGTGGAATAATTGTTGAAGAAAAGCCCTGTTCTTGCCCTTTTCTTTTCAATGATGCGTCCTTCGCAGCCAATCTATGCTGTGCACTGGCAAAAGTTTGATAGCAGTAACGATAATACTGTCCAATCTCAGACGGGGGCGACCACCACTGAAAAATTATCAGCAGTGATCCCCCTTCCCGTGATTGCCACCAGGTGACCACAACCAAAAATGTTTTGCCACGGGCCACAAACCTCCTGATCACAGCTGGGCAGCCAGCTGCCAGGGGTGGGAACCACTGAAAATTTGATGGCAGTTATGCCCCGCACCCTATGTCCCCAACAGAGACTCAGTGGCGATCCCCTTTTGGCAATTGCGCCCACGACGCGCCTGTGTTCAAGGCTGCTTTCTTGTGTGAAGAAAACGTCTTGCTTTTTCGCAATTTTTGCTGAAAATGTTTCCGGCAGTTTTCCCCGATTCTTTGACTTCTCTGAATTCCACAGGATTTGTTCTGTTGCTTTGAATAAAACTGAGTGGCGCGACACGTGTTTGGATTCGCTGATCTGGAAAGAAAAGTATCCGTAAGATTTGCTTGTGGTCTCCACAAGGGAGTGGGGATGAGCAGAATGTTCACAGGACCATCTGTGAAATTCGTAATTCACCCCCTTCTGAGGTTCAGTCCCAGAACATGAGAGACAGCTTCTTGGGTACTCAATTCACGATTGCTTGCCTGATCTTGTTCACGAGCAGCATTTTTGAGGAGTTCACTCACACCTTTTTCTGCTTTCATCACTAGAGACCACGATGCACCCAGTGGGGACCACCAGCGAATTTCTGAACAAACCACCAAAATAAAATTGCCTGAAAATTACCTGTCAAGTGTCACGCGCACCAGAGATCGCGCTCAATATGATCTGTGATGGCTTGTTCCGTGGGCCATTGTCGTAAATCTTTGTCTTTCCGAAGAACACCTCGGCCAATGGGTAAATACAAGAACCAGCGATGCAGAGAGGAGCGAAGTGCAAAGTCTCCTTTCAGAAAGGTTTGATTGTGAGCTGGTCCGCGAAGGACACAACCACCAACTTCAATGTGTCGCATTTTTGGGAGTTTTATGAAAAATGGTACAAGTACACACTGAACAGACACCACGCACCACCGCTTCCTTTCACTGCAAGAATGCTTGGGTGAGTAAAAGGGACAAGTGCATGCTTCACAAGTCTTTTGTTGCAACCGGCACAGGAATCACGAAGTTCCATTCCCCTTGTATTTTGGTGTCTTCGTTCCAACGGACAACTGACGAACGTCCAGTTTTCCGTGGTTTTACGTCCGGTTCCGCTTCGAAACCCTGTGACTCGCACCTTTTGCATTTCAATTGCACCTCCGAGGTTGCGCGACGATCCACTCGTCTGCTGCCCTGCGCAAGGCCCAGGTCCTCAGAAGGCAGCTCGGGCATGTGCGACTGTGTCCGTTCGCACTTAACGACATCTTTGGACATCAAATTGCACATTCTTCAGTTTCGCACGCAGGTAAGGACTGCCTTTTGTAAAACAGGTGCTGAGCACACAGGGACAGAGTTGGGATTTTAACCTCGAGAGACTCAATCCAGGTGGTGCGCCAACCTCAATTTTTTTTCCTGCAGTGTACGCCTCATAACAAAAGAAAAACGCAAAATCAAAAGTCAACAGGTAACAGATTTTTTTTTCTTCGGCTGCGTCGGGAAATTCAGAAGAGAATGTCGCTGGTGATGCGATACATGTACGACGCATGGTTGGTTCAGCTTCGCCCGCGTGATTGGTTTTTCAAGCGAGATGCATGAGTGCCTGGCAGGAGTCTTGTGGCGTGTGTGTTATTTCCAGCAAGAGAAGTCCCCGTGCAGGCGATGAAGATGACAGGGTTCAAGACCCTGGCACACGCAAAAATGAAAGAACACAAAAAACTGCAACGTACGCCTGCGGATCCGAAATACACGTGCATTCATCAGAATGAACGCGAGAAAAAGGAAAACTGACAAATTGAGCTCGACTACACGAAGTCGTGAAATTCACTCCACTTGCAACTGTTGATTGTCGACAATCAATAACGCAATCAATGCAACAATCGGAAGCTAAAAGTGATTGTACGAAGTCCTTGACGACGGAGGACCAAGTGGTGCACTCCACTTCAGCGAGACTGTCCCCTACCAAATGCATGTCACATCTGAACATTTCTCGGGCATATCATCATTGGGAGGCAAAGAGAGCAAAGGTCTCAAAAATATCGGGGGCTGACAGGAAATCAGGTAGGGGCAGCGTTCTTTCATTCTGACAATAAACTGGAATCCTACCAAGAATTTGAAAATTCCACAAAAGGACTTCGTACATGCTGTCAGTTTTTTTTTGAGCAACACCTTCTGTTTCTGATAAAATATTGAACGGTTTGTCAAAAAAAATTGTGGTTTGAAATAGTATAAAAAAAGACACGGTACGCTGTACGGACAACAGAATATCTGCTCAACGTCAGATTTTGTGATTCAAGGAAAGGGAGTTCCCTTGTGAGCATCGTACCGTTCAGCTGGCTGGGATGGTACGGTGTCGGAGTGTCAGAATACCCCTGTTGTCAAAAGTGTACAGTGCACTTTTGACTCGGACAATCGTCCGAGTGAAAACTACCCAAGACCAGGGTCAAAAGGTCAATATGAGGTACTCCAAACAACACACCATTCA
>JAAUXT010069028.1_pt1 | contig 17244 bp, 14 predicted proteins | sample 7278171 | NCBI WGS metagenome assembly JAAUXT01 (sample SAMN14350112, study PRJNA611818) | marine sediment metagenome | isolation source: surface marine sediment (1.8m) | place: French Polynesia: Moorea | collected 2018-08
GGTACAAGGTTCAAATCACCTAAAAATCATCTTTATACAGAGATTGGCTATCAGAGGTTGATAATATTGAGTGAATATTCTGGCTCTGGCTGATTCCCTCCCCTCAGGGGATGTGGGAACCAGGGTGGTATCACATGACCTTCTCAAAATGGTTGCTCAGTCTGTGGAGGACATCAAAGCATTTTCAGCCTCAAGACAAAGCATCATTAGACATTTGATGTATCCAAATTATCTGTACATTGAAACTTGTCACCTGATTGCACATAAAGCTTGCCAAAATCTTTGCCAAAAATCTATTTTGAACACTTTCTGAAAATCCCAAATTTGTACCCAAACTTTAACCCCACTTAAAAACTATTAAAAAAATTTTTAAAATCAAAAATCAAATACCACCATTAAAATACCCATACTATATACTACATATCAACAAAAAATTTCTTTCAACAAATATTTGTACCTTCTGAGATGCAGACCAATTTGTCCAAATAGGTCCCAAATTTTCCTGCCCTACAAATTTGAACTGTTTGACCTAAAGAACCCAAAAATTTGAACTTCACATTTATTTTCCGTCCTCTTGCATCATCCTCAACCTAAGCAGAACCAAAAAAGCCCAAAAGACCCCAATTTGATCCTTATATTGACCATATAACAGGTGTACACAAACTTTTGGTGGACGCTACCCACAGGTGATTTGTTCAGGACGCCCTGTTTTGGGTCGTTCAAAAATTGAGCTGCATGATTGAGGTAACAATATTGAAGAATTATCCAAAACCCAGAGCACCTGCTTTTTCTGGGTTTTTCTGGGTTCTGCAAATGGACCCAGAAAACACCAGAAACACAAACCCAGAAATTCTGGGTTGCTCAGATGAAGGCACTGCCGCCGACATGCAGACCAATCAAGAGACAGGATTTCCTGATTCTTCTTTCTTTCAGTTCCTATTTCTTGCGTGAACCCGGTGAGACCTAACCCCCTCCAAAAAGTTTTGGGTACAAGTTCTTGAAGGGGAGGTGTGATTCTCAGAATCTCCAAAACAAAATGCACTCTCAGCAGGTCAGTTCTGACCTTTGTTGAGCTCGATTGGGCAGTATCAGCACGATGATTTTTGCTGTCATTTTTCTCTCATGCGGAATTTCAGACAACAAACATGCAGACCCTTTCTCTTCTTTGTGGCTTGACCAACTTGTTGCCACTCGAAACAAGTTTGGTTTGTTTCACAAAGAGAGAATTTTAACAAAATAAATTTTGAACAACAATTTTCTAAAACGCACTGGTGCATAAGACGCACTCCAAGTTTTGGGTGAACAAACTGCATGTTTTCAACATACTCATGCATAAAACGCACCCCAAGTTCAGCTTTCAAAATTCATTGAAGTTGACTCAAAATCCCTCAAATTCAAAATCATCATCACTGTCTCCAAACAATTTTTCCCATTCTTCCTCAGTTAGTCTCATTTGGGTTATAGTTTGGGCGCTTGGATCATTTTCCTCTTTGCTTTGGACTTCTTGAAAACTCGTCAAAGAACAGAAGAGTCTTTTTCACTTCACCAAATTGTTGTGGCAAAAGTACACGAGACGGTACGGAAATGGAAGAACAAAAGTGTCTTCAGTGCCAAGTGTTCTTGTATCAAATTTGAGCTCGGGCCACCTGAGAAGGTCTCCCCAACGACCAGATCCTGGATCCACGCATCAGTTGGGTGTGAAAGGTAAGAGCAACACCCACTAGGGCGCACTGAAGCATACTGGTGAAGATAACTGACAAAGAACACTCACCAACTTTGGAGATTGGACTCAGAGAAGCATCACGATGCACACGTGAGCGGCCAGTGGTCAGAGCTCAGAAAAGAACCCCACCCTACAACAACTTTAGGTTGGTGGACAATATATATTCTTATGCTGCGCGATCTTGTCCTCAGTCAGCAGAAGGAAAACAGCGAGTTTGCGTCAAAATGTCACCACATCGTTTCACTTGTCAACATTTTTGAGTCACAAAACATGCATGCCCATCTTGAACTGGGCACAAAGACTATTTTCCACTTTCTTGCAACCGTAAACCCCACCGCAAATCCAGGGACCAGAGCCAATACGAACGGATTACTTTTCATAGGTTTGAGGAATCAATTGACACCCATGTTGATCTTTGTGTTTTTGTTTATTAGCTTTTTTGAGCTGAGGCAGGTGGCCCCTTTCATCAATACCACATGAAGGAGAATGTTGCAGCACGCCAAAGACCAAAACAAATATCGGCGTGGTGAACTCGTCTTCGGTCCGCACTGGATGCCTCTGAGTCCGCGAGCCAAAGACCTCTGGGTGCTCAAACCAATTTGCCGCTTTTGGCAGTCACCAAACTCAAAACTGCGCTCAACAATTCACTCTTCATAAAAACACTGAAAATCGCAGGCAATGAAATTGGAAAAGTTCACAACCAGATAATTTACAGGTGTTGCTCTCGGTGACCTGTTCTTCGGCCACGGGCAAGCGACAGCATGTGACAACAATGTGCTGGTCAGAATTCAAACAAACATGAATGAAGCGTGAGTGCAAGTCAGTGCAGTAGACGCAATCTCAGCTGTCTTTCTTGGTTCTGATCTGTGCTTGCTGCAGCCTGTAGTAATAGCCCTGCAGATCCATGAGGTGATTGTGGTTGCCTTGCTCCACGACCTGCCCGTTGTGAATCACACAAATGACGTCTGCATTTTGTATCGTGGACAGGCGATGCGCGATCATGATACAGGTGCGCCCCTGCCGAGCGTTGTCCAGGGCTTCTTGCACAACCTGAAACGGTCATTTGGATGCATAACAAAAGGATCTGTTGCTTGATGATACAGCTGTTTCTTTCCAAATCGACGCCTGGATGCTTGCATTGCCTTCCTCGCGCGTCACTCACCCTTTCGCTTTCAGTATCCAGAGCGGAAGTCGCCTCATCCAGCAGCAGAACCTTCGGGTTTCTGACCAGAGCCCTGGCGATCGCAACTCTCTGCTTCTGCCCTCCACTCAGTTGTGTGCCTTTGTCTCCCACATTTGTATCGTATCCCTAAATGTCGATGAAAGTGCGCGGAAATTGCAAAGGTACAAGGCAAAATTTTGACAATTTTAAGGAAACCAATTGGCAAACTTTGAAGGTTTCGCGTGATGTAAGAGAGTAATTTGGCGAACCTGAGGGAGCGAGTCTATGAAATTGTGGATGTTGGCATTTCTGGCGGCCTCAATAACTTCTGGCATGGTCACTATGCGATTGTTGTCTCCGTAGGCGATGTTGTCCCTGATGCTGGCGTCGAACAAGATGGGCTCCTGCTGCACAATCCCCAACTGAGCCCTCAGCCACTGGATGTTCAGGTCGCGCACATCCACTCCGTCCAGGGTCTGGAAAGAAACGTCAAACAGTTTTTCCTCGCGCAGCTTTGGTTTCACTTCACATGAATTGAAAACAAAAATGTGACATGTATTTGTTTTGTCGATCTGTGTTCACTTTGGGTGCAAACGTACCACTGAACCGTGAGAAACATCGTAGAACCTCTCGGTGAGCTGGACTGTGGTGGATTTGCCGCAGCCGCTGGAGCCGACGAGCGCAAGGGAGTTTCCCGGCTTCACCTCGATCTCAAGACCCTGCAGAACCTTCACATCCGGCCGCGTCGGGTAGTGGAACCGCGCCTTGTGAAAGCGCACCCTGCCTTTGCAGTCATCCTGTGGAAGAAATGCGGAAGCGTTTCTGCATGCAGTTGTCAGAAGAACGTGTGAGACTTTCCATTGTGTCTTCTTGCAGTGAGCCTGTACCGGTTTCTCTCCTTCTGGATCGGAAGAGTCTGGAACTGGTTTCCGGTCGAACAGTTGGAACATTTTGGCTGCTGCCATCTTGGCCTTGCCGACGTCAGGAGTGAGTGCGCTCGCTCTACCCAGAGCCTGACCGCCGAAGGTGATGGCCGCGAAGACTCTGCACACGGTTCGAGAAACGTTTGAGCGAAAGAACAGTTCACACGAACGCGCAGCTGACACGAGAATTTATGAAAGGAACCAGCTGCATGGATGACAACACATGCAAATTTCGTACATGCAGTGTGCACCACCGCGTGACACAAAAACGTGAATGCAAACTTGAAGTTACTCCAGCAGGTTCAAATGGGCTCTGGGACCTCGATCCCAAAATGAAATATTTCAACCTTAAATTGTGCACCAAAGGCGCAAAAATAACTTTCACCAAAGTTTTGGAAAATTGGAGGTTGCCACCTGCGTGTGTTTGTCCCGCTATGCAAGGCTCGATTCTTAGTGTGCAAATCATCACCATGAAAGACCAGCGCAAATTTGTGCAAGTGTGTGAGGTCGATACACCAGGACTACATGGAACATTGTGACAGGAAGCAAGAACACTGCAGGTTAGTATACCTAAAGACGTTAGTGAATTCCATCTCTCCGTCTCCCACAAGTTGAGCACCATACGCGAATGCAGCCGCATACGCGAAGAAAATTATACCTTGGCTGATGCCGTAGGTTGTACCAAACACAGCAGCTTTCCTCTTGCCTTTTCTACACACAAGAAGAAACAACCACAACAGGTGTGAACGATGCTTGACACACAGCCTCGACTTGGAAATCCGTGAAACACGCAAGAGATTATCACAGTGGCAACTCACTTGAACGAAGCGTCGAAATGAACATTGAATCTCTCTTCAAACTTGTTTTCCTTGTTCAAAGCGGCAACAGTTCTGACATTGTCTATAGCTTCGGACGATATCTGAAAGGTAATTGCAAAATCAGTGACATGGTGACGTGCACAAAAGGTTCGGTTCTGGTCAGAATCGAAAGCAACTTCAGGGAAATTCCTCAGCTCCGCTCAGGTTCTGCTCATTAACCTGTGTACGAGCAGCTCTGAGGTCAATGAGATCACAAGGAAAAGGCAACGGAAAGTACCTCGAAGGACCTGAATGGACCTGAGCTCAATTCGCTTGAACTTGTGCACTGGTCTTACCTTTCCTCCCTCCTCGATTGCTTTCTTGCCGCCCTTGTTTGCGCCCTTCACGATTCTTCCCTGGACCATCCCACTGATGACGATGAGTGGCAAGAACGAAACGACAACGAAGGCCAGTTTCCAACCGAAAATGAAGGCGATCATGAGTGAGGCGCCCATGCTGCACGACGACTGGATGAGGGTTGCCAGCTGTTGCCCTGTTGCCTGGAAGGTAAGACTCCAAATACAGTGTACGCAGCAACAAGAAAACTTGTTCGTGTTGTGTCCACGTTTGGAGCACTCGTGTGGTCCTATCACTCGTACGAGGGTGGTCACAGGTGAGATGGGTAGATTGGATCTGCCACGGTTTTTCCTGCTTCCAATTGGGTCCAACACGCGAAAGATGAATTTGGTTTTGAGCACTCACCCCCTTCACCAGCGACGCATCAGTTGCCAGTCGAGAAGTCAGAGCCCCAACTTGGTTGCTTTTGTCGTCGAACCAGCTAATATCCTGTCGCAACATCGATGAGAACGCCATGTCCCGAAGTCTCATGGTCAGGTTCTCTCCTGCCTTGGCCAGGAAGTAGTTTTGAAAGAAGGTGGCCGTCCCGACCACAGCGCCAAGTCCGGCCAGCAGACCAGCGTACATCTTTGAGTTCTCTTCCATCTCATTTTGGTCGATCAACGCGAAGTTCTACGAAAACACATGAGGTGTCTGAGTGCAAGGTTTCTCTGTGTTAAAAACTTGTTCACACATTGGTGTCAAAGACGTATTCAAATGTAAACTATGCTCACGCCCATAATCTCGGAGAATATGATGGCGAAGCAGGGTTGCAGGGCACCGGTGAAGACAGCTGCGATGCAACCACCCACAACAAAATACCACTCAGGAGCATTGAGTGCGATCATGCGCCTCCAGGCTGGTCTCGGCAACTTCTGAACCAACATTTCCTGAAAGAATTCAGAGAGGTCAAGCGTACGCCCGAACGGAGGCCCACGAAGTCCGAAGTTACCGTAATTTGTGTTTCAAGGTTGCCGAAGCCACATTGTGTTCTTCGTAACTTGACAGTCTCGGCTTGTGTCATAAATTTACAAAACTGCTGTTGGCCCCACCTCGTCTTCTTCGGTCCACGAGACGGCCTCGGACGGAGTGGAGCTCACTTGGCGGGAGAGCTCACGCGACAGCTGTCGATCCTGCTTCCGCAGCGAGCGGCGGAACGACCTGCGCAGCGACTGTCCGTCGACGCTGCCCGAACGCTTGATGACGTAGTCCTGCATAGCCTCCTCCTCGTCACTCATGTATTCTGCAACACGCGCGAGGTGTGCAACAGTCACGACCCTGACCCACTGACCGCGGTTTCTTGCAGCCACAATCAGGAAACTTCAAACAGCAACACTTTCTGCAATTACTGCGTTGAGATCCTGTCATATGCTGTGTTTGACCTTGCCCGAAGCACCACTGGGCCACAGAATGTGATGTTCACCAACTAAATGTCTACGAGCAAGTGACCAAGAGACACTGTGCGAGTGAGCAGCTACAAAGTACCAGTTGAGGCAGTTGTTTTGGCTTGAAAAGAAGAGGGGACAGTGTTTGGCTAAAAAGCGTGTGTTCGATTTGAGAAGACTTGGAGTGCAGTTAATCACCAAAATTTGTACTTGCCGTCAGAAGTCTTTGGATTGTCTGAGAAAATGATACGTGACCTGTCAGCGGAAGGCATTTCTACCATATCTGGTCGGTCGGTTTCGTTTGGAATCCCACACAATTCACAGAATGTCGGACTGGCTTCGAACATCGAAATCATGCAGCTGATCAGCGCCGACAATTTAAACTCGTGAATTCAACACAAAGCAGAACCGACACAATTCCAAAACAGCAAGAGCTGATGACAATGCAGAAACTGGATTCCAACCACCCACGCGCGGAACGCATGTGCAGCTGCACACGGAGAGATGCGTGTTACAGAACACTGACCAGCACAGACGTCATCTTCACTTTTCTCAGCAGCTGTCTGCAACAAAAGGTTTTGGAAACTTGATGAGAACATCTCCCGAGTTTCAAGTCTCGGCCGACAACAGAACAAGAGAAGAGGCGCTCATCACTTGGCTCATCACGAGGTGGTAGTAGATCCCTTCCTTCTCCATCAGCTCCGAGTGAGAACCGACTTCGTGCACCTCCCCGTTGATAATGCCAACGATCACGTCTGCGTTCTTGATGGTCGACAATCTGTGAGCAATGACGACGGTTGTCCTTCCTTTGCTGGCCTGAAGAAACAAAGTGTGTTCCACTGAAGTTGCCACAAAGAATATTGCTGAGCATTTGGATTTCAAAAAGCTTTGGAAGATCTAGAGAGTTCCGAGGCAAACTTGACGCACCCTTTCCAATGCCTGCTGGACAATGGACTCTGACTCAGTGTCCAGCGCAGAGGTGGCTTCGTCCAACAGAAGAATCTTGGGATTCCTGACCAGGGCCCGGGCGATGGCAATTCTCTGCTTTTGACCTCCACTCAGTTGCGCCCCTCGCTCTCCCACCAGAGTGTTAAATTTCTGAAATAACAAACAAGAACGCTGCACGAAATGGATTCGAAATTGTTGCCGTGTTCACTTTTCGCTTTGTTGGCGTCTGCATGTGAGAGGTGTGGTCTACGGCCCGTCGTGCCCTTGCGGCTGAACCAAAAATATTTCTTGGAGAGTTGCAGTTGCTTGCCTTGCTATTGTTCAGCATTTTGAGACTCGCAATTTGTTCATTGGGCGAAGAAACACCATTCCTGAAATAAACGGCTTTGTGTGTGATGAATTGAGGTGTTTTGAAAACAAGACACGAACCTCAGGCAACGCGTCAATGAAGTTGAACGCATTCGCATTTCTGGCGGCCCACTCGATCTCCTCATCCTTGACTCCCTCACGTCCGTATCTGATGTTTTCAGCGATCGTCGTCGCGAACAGAACCGGCTCCTGACTCACAACGCCGATGTTTTCTCTCAGCCAAGCTACGTTCATTTCCTTGATGTCATGCCCGTCCACCAAAACCTGTCAAAAGAACATGTTTCGACTCAATGGGTGTTGTTTGACGTCACCCCTGTTTTTCTTCAGCACTGCAAGTGCGAGTCAAACATCTGCCATTGGAGTGACTTTGGGGACAACCTTTCCGTATTGCGGATCATAGAAGCGCTGCAGCAGCTGCACCGCCGTTGATTTCCCGCAGCCGCTCGGTCCGACCAGAGCCACAGTGGAGCCAACCTTCACTTCCAAGTTGAACCCAGACATGATCTGCAGGAAAATCCAAGGACACAATGAGCACTGAAGAATTCGCCACCTTGTTGCTGAAAACAGTGCCTCGATAAAAAGGTGGCACGCATGTTGAATCGTACCTTGACATCTTGTCTGGCAGGGTAAGTGAAATGCACGTCTTGAAATGAGATGTTTCCAGTGATGGGCGGCCGAGTACCGCCAGAAGAGCTGCTGTCAATTTCTGACACCTGCAACAAATGCCCAGGTGTCTGTGCTTTGAATTTGAATGTGTGGGCACGTGAAACCTTTCCCTTATTTCCGCACCATTTTATTTTAGCCTTCTGTCTTCAAACAATGTTCCCGCTTCCAGACTGCCTGTGCACGCAAAATGAAGCCCCACCACCCCTTTAGCACGCGCAGTGCTTCCACGCACCAGGTCGATGATTTCCCAGACGGCGGAGGCGGCGCCGCGAGCGCTCGAGATGTACTCAAGGTTCGGCATCGCCTGTCCCAGTGACATGGTTCCGATCAACACACCCATGAACACCTGCAGAAAAACAGAGCACTTCGTAATCACGCACTTCACCTTCTGTCCTGGTGACTGGAGAACCAGCATCAAGAAGATGGCAAATCCCACGCAACGTTTTTTTCACGGAACAGGACCACAAAGTCATGTGGAAAACAAATCAAGCAACAGCGCATATTTTGGTTTCTCAACTCACCTGCAGTATGTCACCACCTTCGTAACCTTCGTTGATGACGAGTTGAGTTCCGTACCAGAAGGCGAGAGCGAAGGCGCCGAAGATGAGGACCCAGATGAGGCCCGCTGCGCACCCCGTCACAAGACCCCGCTTGATCCCAACCATCTTCGCTCCGTCCAACCGACTGCGATACCTTGAGTGCGAAATTCGTTGTGTGCCTTTGATCTTCATCTCAAGAGAACAGCACATTCGAAGAACCCACTTGGTGTTACTACATTGATGACAACAGTCATGGGCGAAGAGAGAAGCTTCACAGAAGAAAATCCGAAAGTTCTCAATTGTCTCACCTGTCAGATTCCTTCTTTTCCCCACCGAATGCTGCCACGGTTCGTATGGCGCCCAGCACCTCCTCCGCAATCGCCCCGGCGCGCGCGTACGCCAGCTGTTCGAACACCGTGAACCTCTGCTGCACCTAGACACAACGAGACAGGAGTCCAGGAGTCCCACTGAAGAAATCCAGAGTGACAATAGCGGTGCAAACAGTGCCCAAAAGCCATTGGCAAAGGCAAAGGAACTTCCAACTGATGCCGTCAATGGCATCCGTTGAGTTATTTCACTCTTCTTCAAATGCAAACAGCAGAACCTTGCACCAGGAGAAAGCGGCTCTTTCTTTTGTGAGGAGTATACGTTGTTGGGTTGGGGTTGACGCACCACTGCGATGACGCCGACCGTGATGACCATGAGCGGCGCGACGGCGAGAATGACGAGGGTCAGCTGCCAGCCCTGGATGAACCCGACCGTGTAGCCCGCGAAGAAGGTCGTCACCCACTGCACGAACGTTGCGATCTTGTCGCCGATGCCCATCTGGATTTTTAGGACGTCACTGCAACGGCACAGTAAAAAGTTTATATAAATCTGCCGTCCATGCTTCAACCACAAAAACAGATAAGATCACGTTCGTCCTGACTTCTGTTCGTCATCGGTTGTTCACACGATTGCTTTCTGAAGTGCAAAGTCAGAATGCAATGGTGAGCACCTTCTCACTTGAATTACAACAGCATTGTCCTCAGTTTGCCAATTCAATTTTGAGTTCGCCCATTCAAATGCCGAAAACTGGTCAAAGATTTGGTAAGTCGAACGCAACTTACTCGGACAACCTGACGTTGAGCTCTCCAGTTTGGTGAAGATCGAACCACCCGATGTGTTGGTGCAGAATGTTGTGAAAAGCCAAACTCCGAATTCGCCGGGTTTGTCTTTCTGACGTCAAGGACCAGAAGCTCATCATTATGTTCCTGTGTCAAGAAAAACAACCCAACCATGAAGAAGTACAGGGACCATTCAAACAATTGGGTGCACCCACCAAACTCAGGCAAACTCCCCTTTTTACCAGCAACAAAGAAGAGACTTCTTGTCAAGTGAAACGCGGTTTACCCGTTTGTATGTGTCCGTCCAAGAACTGGCACACGGATCACGGCATCTGAACATTTTAGTTTTTCGCTATGAGAAACTCACCCTGTGACAAGAACCGTACAGCCAATCGCGATGAAGTAAGGGATCAACTCCAAGATGGTATCTTCTATGTTTCCAGTGCTGGTTCCGTTTCTGAAAAGAGAGAACCGTGAAGTACTGAGAATTATGTGTTTGCGTTCGGACGCAAACTAAAGTTTTCAACACCAGAATTTCCCTTTCTATTTGCAAAATTGGTTCAACTGGATACAGTACGTGAAACTTGGAAATTACCAAACAAGGAAATTACAATCACATTGACAAGTTTGTGTTTGCTGCTTTCCCTATTTGACATTTTGGTCATTTTTCGTCAATTGGACCACACGGTATGCTGCATGTCAGTAAAAAGTAGGCGTGCATGCATGCTGACCCGGAGATAGAGTCCTGTTCGTCCTTGATGAATTCATTGACGACTTGTCCGTAGAAGAGCAGGTTGACGGGGAAGGCGCAGCCAGTGATCATCGCAGCCAGCGTGCCCACGATCATCAGCAGTTTGTCCACACCATCAGCAAAACGAAACTGCAAAAGCACAAAGACCGGTTGCTGGATTGTCCGCTCCCCTTGAAAACTATTGGCAAAAGGGAAACACAACGTGTTGGAATTCAAAAGGCCCTTCTGCGGCTGAGGCCTGGGTCGGGACTCTGCCAACAAGGGATCCATTTGAAATTGGGTTTGTGAATGTGACTGAGCTCAGTGCTCAATTTTCCAGTCGTGAAACAGTGCCGTCAAAAAGAGAACCAACTGGTCATTCTTTACCGCTCCATTTTGGGTGTGGTGCACAAAAATCTCAAAGTGCTCAAGCTGCGTGACGACAACTTTCAATTACAGGGTGGGAACAGCATCTGGCCAACTTCTGTGAAACATCTTTTGCATGCCACGGAGACAACTTGCAAACCAAAAACACAATAAAGTAAAGCAGATCAATCAAGACAAGGCAGCCTGTTTGTTTTTTCTTGTCATGGGATGAGAAGAACGTGTATTTTGTTTACCAATTCGAAGAAGCCAACCAGCTTCATGTTTTTTCTCTCTTGCCTGAAAGAAACAACACGAAGGAAATTCGAGTAAATTGCTTGCACGGACCGATTTGTCATTTTGCTTGTGATTTTTATACTGTAAATAAAGCTATCGAGGACCATTCCCATCGCCGTCTTTACAAATTGACAACACGCCTTCTTGCAACAGCCTTTCTTCGTGAACCCGAGGCCGCAAATAAGAACCTTTGTGTGGCGGACGACATGCGAAACAGCCACACGTGCACTTGACTCTTCTTGCAGAGAGGTGTGTGAGTATTTCAGGCAAGACAAAACTTCATTCGACAGCTCCTTTGTTTCGGAACCAGCCTGAAGTGCGGCAGAAGTCTTTTTTGAAACAAGTTACCCTGCTTGTACCAGACTCGAAAAGGCATCCGTTTTGAAACTGGGAGAAAAGGGAGTACGAGTATTGCAAGGGTCACGTTTTTCTGTAGTTGTCTGGATCCGGTGTCGGTGTGGGCCCCAAAAAAGGCTCTCCCCACCCCAGGTCCCCACAACTCCCTACAGCAGCAGACAGCTTCTCGTTCACCTGACCTGTGATCAAAGAACGACAAAACCGCTGCACTTCCCTGTGGTGAACTGTGATGGGCAGACGTTTGGTCAGGACCCAAGCAGATTCAACTCAGGGATAATTACAACTTCAACTTTGTAAAATTTGGTGTCGAGCGTCCACCGTCTGACTCATTGTCGCGGGCGAAGATGCTCACTTCGCGTGCACAACTCAAATGGTGCATGCGCTGTGTCCATAAAGAGCTCTGAACTGTTGCAATGGGTGGTTGAAAAGACAACGTGTGTACGTTTCAAACGCCAAGATATCGTGTCCCGTTTGAAAACTGAGAAACAATTTCTTTCTTGTGGTTTTCTGAAATTGTCAAGTCGCAGCAAACGGTGGTCGTTACGAAAAACATGACGTATTCAGGAAAAATCTGCCGTCATTTTGTGTCACAATATCGAACGAATACTGGGGTCACGTTTTTCGTGTATACGCACAATCTGACTGTTCATTTGATAAGAAATGCAACTGTAAATGAATGGTTTTTTGCGTGCAAAAATATATTGCATGCACGCAGCAGTGACAAAATGATCTCACCTGCGTGCTTTGATGATGTCCCTGGCTTGCTTCTTCATGTAATCCTTGTACATTTTTTGGAACATTTTCCGTTTCTTCTCTTCGGGCCAGTCAGCCGCTTTCTTCCTGAGCTCGATAAACTTTTGCCTGTCCTTGTCAGACATGTTCATGAACACCTGCCTCATCTCTGGAGGCAACGCTTGGAACCTTTGCATCATCTCCTGGTTGGGTCCTCCACCTTGAGCATTCCCATTCATCTCCTTGGGTTTCTGCTGGGTCTCCTCCTCTGCAGGTTCGCTGAAGAAATCTTCCTTCCCCTTTTCAGACAACTTGTTGAAGTCGTCCACTTCCGCAGGAGTCATGTTCAAGATTCTTAGTTTCCTGTCAATTGGCCACGCTTTGAACAGGGCTCTGGTTTCTGGGGTCATTGTCAGGAAGGCGGCCCTCATTTCAGGAGCCATGTTTCTCACTCTCTCCTGCATTTCTGGTGGAAGAGCCTGGATCTTTTCTTCCTCTGACAGCGTATCCATTTCAATGACTTCGTCTTTTTGGTTGATAGCTGAGCCATTTCCGGCCGCAGTTTCGCCAACAGCGCTCTCGTGTGGTTCCGATCCTGACGTCGGAGCCCTGGGAGTCTGGTTCAGATCGGTCAACGACCTGGTGTAACTGGGATTGTCCCGACCAACTCCGCCCTTCTGCTCAGGCTTGAACTTGTAAGACTTTCCCATTGTGAGCCGCAGGGAATCTCCCGATTCTGAAATTTCACAAGACTGATTGAAAATATAAGACTGAGAGCAAACGAGAAGAAGCTAGAAAAGCAGTTTGCAAAGGTGGCAGAACTGTCCTTTTGCGTTTGGAGCGCATTCAGGTCCCTCATGGGAAAAAAATCAATCTGGAAAGCCATAGATCTATTGACCCGTGTTCGTACGAATACAACTGTCCTTCCCACCTTCAGACCAGGAAAAAAAATTTCTGACAACAGCAAAAGGGTCTTTAGTCGAGTCCCGACTGTCACCCACGCAAGCTTCTTCCTCATCGGGAGCTTCGAAGACTCATCAAATTTTCACTTTCTTAATGCAGCTGATCGTCAACCACCTTTCACAAAAGATTTTGTTTTCTCCAAAATCGATTTCTCATTTGAACACAAGAAGCGACTCGTTGAAATGAAGAACTCACAGGTAAATTTACGCTTCAACCGACGGTCAGCAGTTTGTTTCCCTTTCCAGCCCTGAAGTCGCGGGCACCTCAGAATTTTCCTGTTTCTCCAGCTGTGAGTAATGTGAAATGAACTTTGGCGAATTCTGCTGCACACAGGGCTGCTTTATCTCGCGTCCATAAACAGTGTGATTGGTTCTTCACCTTTGCGCCTTATCTGTTGTACGATAAATGGTACCGTAATATTTCAGAACCAAACCAATGACGGCTGATGATCTGCACCAAGATAACAACTGAGTTTGGAAACAAACCAACGTAACGTTGCCTCATCGAAGTTGCCAGAGAAGGGAATAAATCGGACCTTCCAACGATGTTGGGTGTTGAAAGGACAATGGGAAGCTTTCCGCGGCGCACGCACTGCTCCAAAAGCTCGCGAATTCAGTGCGACTGTAAGACGTTGAAGAAAACCAAGTCTGGCTGCACCCACTGAATCGCGAAGACGAGGAGAATCTTTACGGGAGCGCATCAGTGCGGCAATTCACTCAAAACTCGTTTTGATCTTGGACCATAAATTCCTATCTGCTGCGCACGAGATCCAATTGGCACCAATGCGTCCGCTTTTACATTTTGCACTGACATAACCAAAGTAGAATCCGACGTGATGAACTGCTCCAAAAGCCCCAGATATACCCTCCAGTGGATCCAGGATCGGGATTCGTCCATCACGTGTTTGACAGGAGCTAGGACCCTGGAGACCAAACTCAAATTTTCAAGGACAAAAACAAGTGAGAAGTCAAATAGTTGTCCTCAGACCGTGTGAATAAGTTTGAGACACCGTCGACTATCCTGATTCTCCACCTGTCTGAAACACGGGTGAGGGTCGTTCAATTTGCAACACCCTCTTTTTCAAAAATTCAAGGCTTTTCATCACGAGAATTGAGTTCAAATTTTCACATGGAATGTCAAAATTTAAGCATCAGTCTGACCTCTTGCCCCCTCCGAGGAATTGAATGCATTTAGACGGCTGTTTCTAGTTCTCAGTCTGAAATCAGATCTGAGTGTCAACTAGTTCGGGTGTAACCCTGACCGTTTTTGGGTGTGACCTTCCAGTGTGATCTCAGCTCTTCATGTGCAACCCTGTGGGTATGACGCTGGCTCTTTGGGCGTCACCTTTGCATGGGTGTGACCTTTGGGATGCATTTTTTCTCCTTGTAAACTTCAATCCGCAGAACAAAATTTGCAAGCTGAGTGTTCTGATCAAGTCTTCCAGCGAATCCATGCATAAGCGCCTTTCGGAGCCAACCCCATGGCAGTAGTGAGACAAATTCCACCTTGGAAAAGTGGCGAGGGGCGGGCTCTCAAAAGTTCCGTGTGCGTCTGCCCAGGTTGTTGAGGAGACACCCAGATCAGGAAGCCCATCAGCTGGATCTGTACCATGGCAGGACAATGAGTGTCGCACCAGTCCTTGTCAGCAACTCATGTCAATTGCAATGTTGCTGCATCAACACTCTGCGAGCTGCCAAACAACTCTGCTCCATTTTCACTGTGTCACTTGTATACAGTCGTCCCCCCTTAATTCGACAGAGTCGTTGCACGGAAAAACCGACTGAAGCGGGGCGACATACTAACAGGGGTCCTCTTAATCTGACAAAAGCCTGTTTGGGACAGATGTGTCGGATTAAAAGGTCAGTCGCAATAGTCGCAAAAGGCTGTCGAATTATGAGGACATGGATCTCTCAGATGTTGAAATACAGGGACCCCCCTTAATTCGACAGCCGCAAGAGTCGTGAAAATAGGCTGTCGGATTAAGAGAACATGAATCTGGGTGTGTCAGATTAAAAGGAAGGGTCATAAGAGTCATCAAAAAGTTGTCGAATTATAAGGTGCAGGATCTCAGATTCTGCTTCAATACCACCGAAATAGGCGGGGTGTCTGAATTAAGAGGATACGAACTATCCGGGGTGAACGCAATGCTTTCAAATGGACTGAGTTCGAGGCACAGAAAAATCAACTGATTATGCGGGGCGACGTACTAACCGGGGTCGAATTAAGCGGGGACGACAGTACAAGAGCATTTTGGTCACCTGCAAAACGTAACACGTACCACGATCTCCCTGTTGTCCCACTCCACAGTGTGTGACACTGAAGGGACCCGAAGAAGAACACGCACTTTGAACTTCGGAAACCTCAAACAAATTTTCTCAGTCAAAGTTGTGAAAGAAAACAAGCCCAAGGAGTGCGTGAAAGGGTGACAACAGACTGAAAGACCGCAAGTCAACGTAATGCATGCAATTAGCTCAGGAGTCGATCTATCTCGCTTCACGCAGACCCAGCTCGTGCTTCGCAAATTCTTTTCCATGACACAAAAGATAAAAAGCACAGAGTACTTACTTTCTGTGGAAAACGGTGGCAAATGAAGGACTGTCCAAGTGTTTTCCAAAAATAAATGGTGAACCTGGTCGATCAACCAAAAGACTTTTCTTGAAGCTTCTTCTCAGGGTCAATTACTGTGTACACACAACATTCACACAAGACATGAACACAACACGGGTCCCAAAAATGTGTTATCTTGCAGCATCTTGACGTGTTGTTGGGAAGCCGCGGCAGAATTTCTGAGTACGCTGGTTGATGTTCGGGTGTCATGCAGACTTTGACACAGGTTCCAACACCACGTTGCCTGCAACATTTGCATTTTGTGTCTCAATGCATTATTCCTCACTCTTCATCGCGCACTGTGTTTTGGCTTTTTGTTTGTGAAGAATGTTCGGATCGGCATCGCAGAAAATCGCATGTTCGAGCGTTTTGCTGCGTTTTTGCCTGGAAATGTCAATTGGTCTGTGGAATTTCTTTCATTGTGTACCCACAGAGTGGGAACACCAGGTTTCACTCAAATTGAGTCTACTGAACATTTTGAACACTTGTTGCAGCCCTGAGTGCACAAAATGTGTCCCAGTCTCAAAACCCTTTTTTTTTATTTCTGGCTGGCCAGAGGGGAAAAATCGCCAAATATTGACACTTTTGTTGATATTTGAAGAAACATCAGAAATTGAATTTTTTTCAACAGCCTGAAGAAACCCATATTTTTCAAACAGGTCAGCATTTCTGAGTTTGTACAAGTTTGTTCAGTTGAAACCCATCCAAGCCTGTTCAAATGCAAAGGCTTGACCTGAAAGGTGTCCAAAGCCTCCTTTGAGATCTATTGAGATTGATGTGATGTAGATGGTGGGTGGTGATAGTGAACGGTATGCCATTACTATCACCCATCTTATCACATCACATGTAACCACCACCAATACGAGTGATCCTGTCAATTCGAGTGGTCAATGCACTCAATTTGAAGTGAAGTCATTCACACTTCAAAATTTGTAAAGAGATAAAGAAAACGGAATCCAAATAAATTTGGAAGCAGAGATTGACCATTGATGAAACAGTTCTCACAAAATGATCTCAGGTTCTGTGCCCATCAATTCCAATGTGGTATCTACACCTGCAGACCAGTGGAACTGTAGTATATTCGATAAACTTCTGTCATATTCTAGAAATATCCGTATACAACTGCATTGTTCTATATCAGTCCAGAATATTCTATAACATTCATGCATCAACCAATTTGA
>JAAUXT010097692.1_pt1 | contig 17244 bp, 11 predicted proteins | sample 7278171 | NCBI WGS metagenome assembly JAAUXT01 (sample SAMN14350112, study PRJNA611818) | marine sediment metagenome | isolation source: surface marine sediment (1.8m) | place: French Polynesia: Moorea | collected 2018-08
AAAATGCCACAGTTCAGCTTGGAACGAATGTCAGTGTCCAAAGCAGACCATTCAGGGACAAAATGGTAGTGTTGTGCACAAGGAGCGATTTCCAGTATTGCAATGTATACCATCCAGGGTTGAAAGTGCACCATTGCTAAAATATGGAATGATGGGTTCTGACACAAACGGGTGAGTTTTGACACGGGGTCAGAACCACCCATCGAGCATTTTGGCATGGACGACTGTCGAGTGGAAAGTGCTCATAGGTAGTTTTGACTACCCTACCCTTCTGACACTCCGACAGTGACTTCCGTTTCGCTACGGTTTTTGCGCTTCCGAATTGTCTTGTCTTTTGTCAAGGAAAAGGATGTCAGCTTCCACCATGATTTTGCCGAAAACAAAAATTAATGTCCTGTTTTCGTGTGTCGCACGAGGACTGATTGACGTTGCACGCGTCGTGCGCAAGTCTCTTCTCGCCATGTCCTGTCGGCGCAGGAAATGTGCTTCGTGATTGTGTGTGGTGTGAATGAACTCTCGCCCTGAGACGCTGTTTGCTGCTTTTCTTCCGCAGTGTGACCGACCCGAAGGAGAAGGAGAACCTGGGGATCGTCGTGCAATATCGTGTTAAAGTGCGTCTTATACTCGGCTTCGGCTCCGGGTGAGCAACTGCACGTTTACCTCTTCTTCCAACGAAATGGTCAAAGCCCGAGCAGTTGTGGGCACTGTTTAGAGTCAACAGATTCAGTTTTGTTTCCGCCAGGTGTTGTGAGTAGGGCTGTGTACATTTACACGTCATCAGAATTTGCTCGTTTGACTTCTTTGTTCTGAGGATACGTTATTTGCGGCAGGCTTGTCATCAACAAGAACATGACTTCATATGACACGTGCTGTGTGCTCTGCAGGGACCTGGCAGTGGAGCTGCCGTTCACGCTGACGCACCCGAAGCCCCCTGAGTCACCGCCGCCCAGCCGCCCGGCGTCCACCAACCCGTCGACCGGCGGCGGCGCCGACCAGCCCGTCGACACCAACCTCATCCAGCTCGACACAAAGTACGTGACACGCAGCGCAGCGCCGCGCCGTTCGCGCTGCTGGGATGCGTCTTACTCGACGTCAAAATGTCTGCCTCTCCATGCGTCACAAAAAGCAAAATGTTGACAAAAGAACAGCCGCTTCAAAACGTACTTTTGTGGCACGCCCATTGTCTTGGTTGCAAATATGGTCCTGTCTGAATCACAACTCCTTTCCTGGCTGGCAGACAATCAAAGCTTGGCTTCACTGAGCTGAGACCAGTTTCCACCCAGGAACAAATATCCCGTCCCGTGCCTCCTTCCCACTTCTCTTCCGCAGAAGGCGAGCGCGTCTTGTGCTTTGCGACTCTTCGCTTTTCAAACTCAATGCTCATAGACAGGACTGCGCACCAAAGAGAAAGGAATTTGTGTCTTGCCAATGTTCTTCAAATAGAGCTGGCAAATACGAATTCCGAACAGATCTATCCTCACTCCAAAGAAAGGACGCGGGAGAAGGAACATTTTCCACTGCAGAAAGGTCACTGTCACAAGCAGCAATTTTGGTATTTCGTGAAAAGAAAGATGTGGATTTTTGATATGCGGTGCGCAGTCCTGTGACACCTTGCGAGAAAGTCTTGTTTGGTTGAATTTCATCCCGCGGTCACACCTGATCCCACCGGTCTCGAAAGCAAAAAGCCGAACGATATCGGTGTAAAAATGTCAAGATTGGCATTGTATGGGCATTGTAGCCATGTTTCGAATTTTTATCCGTTTGAATTTGGCGAGAGGAAATTGGCCGAGCTGAACTTGGCGGGATCTGGTGTGCCTGAGTTTGAAAAGAGGACCTCGATGTTATCAGAGCATGGAAATTGGTGGATGTCTGCTGCTGATGACAGTTTTCAAATTTGACGCAAGCCCGACGTCAGCAACGGTCGCTTGTCGTGAACGATCACTGAGCGATCTGGCGTTGTGAAACATGCACCACGCGTCGGGCTTGGTGGAACCCGCCCAAAAAGCTTGTCGCTCCTCTTTTAAAGCTCGCTCGATTTCATATTTCTTGTCAGTGCTGATTTGGGAATTTTATGATTTTGTTCGATGCTTGACTTACCTGATTTCGCTTGGTTTGTTTCGCTCAGGAATATCTAATCGTTGTGGTCAGTACGGTATTTCACTGTAGAAAGATTCACCGCAATTTGATTCGTCTCTTCTGAGCTCGACACGTTTGTGTCACGATGGGATCATTCATGATAATGTTCAGCAACGTCTGGTTTCAATCTTAACGTTTCCAGGGGTGGCAAAAAGAGGTAACTTTTACGCAGTGCTCCATTCTTGTGGTCTTCCCAGCCTCTGAACACATAAGAAATACATGTGTTTCTCCCAGCTGAATCCCTTTTGGAGCTGTTGTGGTACCACCGGACGAAATCGAACGCAGCCCATCCAGCGCTGCTTCCCGTTGTGCATGATCCCAGAGTTTAGTTGAGAACCGCAACAGTAGAATTACGTACAAAGGCATGCAGACGAACTCAGCGGATCACAACACGGAGATAAGACGAGTAAACCACGACTGATGGCGTCAGGGTTCCCACTCGGTCTGGAAAATCTGGAACTTCGAGAAGACCTTTTTCAGTTTGGAAAGACAGTGAAAAAATTGGTGGAAACAAAGAATTCTCTGTCCAAAACTTTTCAAGGAAATTCATTCAGAGTAACAGGTTGAAAGACTTTCAAGTTCTGCCATTTGTTTGCAAACACGACAAGAAGCCAAGAAAGAATACACAGTGAGATGAGCTGGAAAATGAACAGAATTTCTGGAAAAGTCAGCGGGGGTGGGGGTGGGGGATTGGGACGAAAGGGGGAACCCTGCGTTGTGAGAGTGAGAGTGGTGAAAGAGAACAATTACACCGTCGCAATGAAACGTGCTGCACGTTGTGTGGCAGAAGTCGGGAACTGAACGACTCGAAGTCTGCAGCAGAAAGTGCGCGTGCACGTACACACACACATACACACACACACACACACACACACACACACACACACACACACACACACACTGAGTGTGGAATGTGAAAGGATGACTGGTGCATCCAACTTTGTTGTACTTTGTGCCTGTCAGAACTAAGAACTCGGCTCGATCCACGCAATCGATTTCTGAAGACATTCAGACTGTTCTCTGTCGAGAGCTGTTGTGCTGAGGCTTCGCTTTCGACGTGCTTCGTTTTCTTGCGTCGAGTTTTCAACAAAACGACACCGCAGGACCTTCACTGATTTTTCCTGTTTTCTCACCTCGCAGTGGACAGGGGTACTACGCCAACCAGGATGACGACTTTATCTTTGAGGACTTCGCCCGACTCCGTCTGAAGGGTCACGAGGGTGACGACACCGAGGCCTGAGCGGCGTCTCCGTCTCGTCCAATCAGAGCAGGAGAAGGTGGAGGACGATTTTGCTATACTGGAACAAACTCTCACAACGTGTGTACTTCGTGTGTCCTTCAGCACAGCAGTTAGATCTTTATCCTGTGACCTGAACAAAAGCTTCAACTTGCCAACAATCTGTGTATTCTGATGTTTGTTGACGACACACGATGGCGCTGGCTGCGGTGCTGTAGTCTGTAGGGGGCGGGGCGAGAGAATCGTCAGAGATTCGTCGATAGATTCTGTGTCCAAAGCAAAGAGATGTGTTTCACTGCAAAATGTTTCTGCAAAACTCTTGGAGAACGAAACGGGAAAGAATCTGTCGAGTTAGTGCACTCACACACCACTGCGAAGACGTGCTTGCACTGTGCCAAATGACATCTACTTCTCTGTGCTGTCTTTGATTCTGTATTCGGAACAGTATTACTGTTGTGGAGCGTAGCAATGACGTGTACTGTGTTGCACATTGTGGTCAAAACATCCATGAAGTGGGAGAAAAGGACGGTGTCACCAAACATCTGACGCAGCAGTTCTTGTCTCCAAGAGTACTCTGCGAGTATGTACTTGTGTACATTTGAACAGGTCCACGCTTTCGTTGCTTGGATCTTCCTTGGCAGTCATCCCGATACATTTTGAACACACGCAAAGATGTAAGAGAAGCTGCCTTTCCTTGGGGAAAGGTGTGAGCACTGAGTTTGTGGTGGGGGCGAAACGCGGTGTGTTTCTTCGGATGCTGTCCTGCATGCGTCTGAGTCAGATCCGGAAGTGTTCCTCACGTGGTGCTGAAGGGACCTTCATCTGCCCGCAGAGTTTTCAGGTGGGGCGATGGCCTGCTTCCTTTTCACACTGGTTTGGAAAAAATCGTTAAAACCATTGGTCCGAGAGAAGAGACAACGGCCGACAACCGAACGACGCACGAGCCTCGTGAGCGTCGCCCCACCTGGAAACCCCGCGACTCATCCGTTGTGTTGATGTCGACCTGTCTTCGTCTGTGAAATTCCATATTTTTGCACGTGGCATAGAAATTGATGTGTTTCTTTCATTCGACGGGATTATTTGTGCATGTGTTTGCCTTCTTCAGAACCTATTCTTGGCAATTTTACTGTTCGCAGTACACGTTTTCTGTTGAGGCAAATAGTCTTAGTGCCAAACGAATTCCGTCGAGTCTTCAGTGTTGGATGTGTAAATAAGTATCTTTGATGTTGAGAGCTTCGTGTGCACGAACACCACCATGACATATCCGTTCACGGGATATAGACAAGAGGTCCATCGGAAGAGAAACGCGTGAGAATCGGAGAATTTGTTGCTCTGCGCGACAGCAGTCTGTCCCGTGTGAGCGACGAAGCAGAAGCCCTCGTTATACCACAGATTATGAGTTACGCTTTGGTCCGTTATACAGTGCATGCGTCCAGCGTTGTGTCCTTGTACGTACGTGTACAGGGACGCAACGCGTGACCATCCAGTTTAAAACAGGCCTCAATTTCCCGAACAGTATCGGTGGGATGGTCCTTCCCACACTATTGTTGGTGTTTTGTACGTGTTCTTTATACTTTACACGATGTTGGACGTGGGAAGTGCTTTCTCTCTGCACTTCAAACGTGAGCACACGATCTGCAGAGAAAACGCAGCTGTGTGCCGCTTCCCAAGTACATGTAGCTCTTGTAAGAAACATCAGCAGAGGTGAACGTTTGTTTTCCTGAGTGCGCAATGCGATTGCTGATAACTAGTCAAATTTTGTAAAAACTGGGGAATCAGCTGTGCTGGTTCTTCTGCAGAGCGGCAAAGAAAAGTAATTGAGAATTAAACTTTTGACAATTTTTGTCTGAAACGAGACAAGTTTGACGCTGGTGGTGAAGGCGGAACTTGGGCGCGGCCCGTGCTAAAGAATCGCAGGGAATGAGTTGAACGTGAACGGAAACGATGAAATCTGTTGCAACAAGTGGTTGGTGTTTTTCTCGAAGTGTTGAATTGAAACTTCATGCAAATGAACTGTAATATTCGGTGCTGGCGGACGTCTGGTAAAACCCAACTTGACACTGTGTCATAGTGGACATACTTTTCGCTACAGTTGTGAAAAACGAAGACAAAGTTGAAAACTGAAGATCTTGCTGGTCATTCAAAGCAGATGCATTTTCCCTCATGGAACATTCTCTCAAATCGGTTGCGTGAAAATTGCTCCGAATGTGTTTTGGTTTGGCGCCTCTGACTCAAGTGGCCAGAATGTTCAAAGCATTGTCTTTTCAAGTGAAGCAGCATTTTGAAACAAGCGAACAGATTTTGTACTGGGTGTAAAATTAAAAAGGATACGGATTGTCAAGTGCAAATTTCCATTGTGGTCAGTCATTGGTGAACATTTGTATGCAACACACACCAAAACACACTTGTAATCTGATGGAAACACTGTGTATGTCAATAAAACAATGGCAAACTTGTTTTGAAAACTCATTTATTGTCAATGAGTGACGGCAAATGTTGAAAACAGTTGGTGCGTTTTAACGAACCATCACACACACACACACGCGCGCGCGCGCATTCAACAACTTGTCAACCCCACGGATATCAAAATCAGAGAACCTGAGAAGACTGGACAGCATGTCAAAACGCTGGCGTCCTTCATTAGTCAGATTTTGTGGCGGTTTTCACCGGGTCGGCCACAGCGGAAACAGATCCGGAGTGATGTCAGTTCAGAAATGGTCCTTGCGGATTTCCTCGAGCGCCGTTCGCAGCTGGTCCTTGACCTTGAGCCTCCCGCTCGGAAGCAGCGGCTGCGTGCACTCGCGCACGAGCAGCTGCAGCTGCCACTGCGCCTCCACGTCCGACGGGACCCCGTGCAGCAGACCCAGCGGGTGCAGCGGGTCCCCGTTGTCCGCGGACAGCAGGTTCCGACAGATCATGTAGTAGTTGTGGTCCACGACGTCGTGCGTGCACAGGTCGTCTGGGCTGTACGAGGTGCAGTCGCTCTCCCCGTCCAGACACTTGACGTACGAGCTGTACACAGGCTCGTCCCAGCCGCTCCGCTTCTCTGCAACAACACGCGCGAAACATTTACAACCGAGCGAGCAATGTCGACGAAACACACAACGCCGAACGGCATCGTTGTGATTCAGCCACTCACTTTTGGACAAACACTCTTGACGTGTGACTTTCCCTGTATTCACGCGAAAAAATACCTTGACCGTGGAGATGTATGCAAAAGCGTTTGATTTTGTCTCGGCCTCAGCGTATTTCTGACAAGCACCTGAACCTTTCTCACCTCTCCTGATCTTCGCCTTGTCCACGACAAGAATGTCCTCGAGATCCACGATGATGACCTTCCCGTCGCGGTTCACGGCGAAGTTGTCAAACGACACGTCGGTGAGGTAGAAGGCGAATCCGAGGCGCGTCTCCGTCAGCGTGTCCGCGATGAGAAGCAGCTGGTACGCCAGGTCGATCTGAACAACCAAGTCAAGGCAAGGTAAACGGACACACGAGCCAATACTCGAAGCACATGAAAACAGAACATTTGCCTGTATCGAAAATGACGTCAGAATGACAACTCTCGTCTGCGTGGAAAGCTGGTTTCACAGTTCTTTCTGGAAGCGCTTCCCTTCTGTTGCCGCAGAAAAATGTTTCTCATTACTCGGTGCAGTTTCGGTCTTCACAGCGTGAAATTTCAACAGCAGCTGTGTGACCACACCCTGATTCTTCGTCAGGGTGCCCATTGAGAAGACCCGTTGCACACATTATGTTTCACTCTCCGAAGACGGTGCTGTGTCCTCAAGGTAACGGACTCGATTTGGAGCATCTGTACACTCAAAGACGTGTCATTCTGACAAGGCTCGAAGTACCAAATCGAACAGAGCCGCACACAGGACGCACCCGCTCCTCCCACGCGGCGAGGTAGAATTTGTGCAGCGACGGCCCGGCGTGCTCCACCGCCACGAACCGCCCGCACGCCCCGACGTACTTCGGGAAGGGATACCCCTCCGTCGGAGGAAACGCCTGAGCAGTACAAAACACCAAGCGAAAATCAACAAGTTCTGTGGAACACAGATTTGCAGGGGGCTTGAACTTCTTTCCACAAATGTAAATCAAAGTGCCATGTCGACTCAAAGGGTAGAATCAGTGAGGCGGGCTTTTTCGTGACCTGCCCCAAGCTGTGATTGACTGGTCCACTTCAAGCAGTTTGCGGATTTGTTTTTACCTGCATGATGATCGGTTCGGCGTTCACCATGAGCGTGGTGATGAGGTACAGTCTGTCCTCGAACGACTCGAGCGTTTCTCCAGGGCTCCCCTTCTCCGTGTAGTACTGCACGATCCTGTCGACGAGTCTCTGGGACGGGCAGTGCATGGCGGGTGTCAGGCCCCGGATCACGTTCGGGTTCATCTCTCTCTCCGTCGCTTCCTGCGTCTGGTAAATGGCTCTGGTGGGATCGCAGCTCGGATCGTACCCCGCCTTCGTGCAGATCTTTCTGTTCAGCTCAACCAGCTCCGAATTGTGCCCCAGCTTTTTCATCACCATCTTCTTCTGTGGTCCATTTGAAGACACGTGCACGTTTTTCACGTTGAGGAAGTCAAGGTATCGAATCTTTGACAGCCCGTTGAATTTATACTGCCCTGACAGAAGCATGGGACACATGCTTTTTCCGTAGCAAGCTGGACACGTGGACATTTCGAGAAACTCCTCCTCCGCGAGGTGATTCGTGAGCAGCGTTCTGAAGAACCGCGAGTAGAAATACGCGGAAAGGCTCAACGTCACGACCAGAATGACTTTGGCCTTCAGCGGCAGTCTTCTGGCGGTGGCGAACACTTTGCGCGGCATGTCCCTGTAGACTTCGGTGACCGTCTGCTTCTCGCCAGGGTTGTCGATGATCACAGTCGTCGGCTTCTGGCTCCTCCTGCAGGGAGAAAGATGCACAGCACAACACTGATCGTCCATTGGTACAACCCGGGGAATCGCCAAAACAGCGGTGCCATTCAGAGGCACACACACGCGCGCGCACGCACACACACACGCAAACACCAATCAACTGCAGGTCTATCCGGTACATGCTTGTACCTTTACACTTGCCAAACCGCGAACCTGGAGGTGCACAACATTTGCAGAAACTTCCAACCAAAACTGCAACTGCACAGGCTGAACCGGTCTTAGCAACGGTGAACATCAACCTTGGGACACGTCCACAGGAAAAAGGATCGATGAAGTCAACGCACAGAGGGAGCACCACATGGGGAAATTTCCTTCTGTGAGTCCAAATCATTTACCTCGTCAGTTCCATGGCACCAGAGAAGCAAAATCAAGTCAAAATTGAAAAATCGTTTTTCGCCGCCATCTTGTTTATCACGTGGTTTTGTGTTTCGGTGTCACATGACTTACTGCAGTGAACACAACACGTGCGCTTTGTTTACAATTTTGACAGGTCAAAATATTATCAATTGGGACCAGCAAAGTGTGTCATTCCGTCGTTTTCTACAGATTAGACAAGTACATTTACCTGTAGTGGGAGTGAACTGATATCGGGAGGGCTGGTCCTCCTCAAAAGACCTCAGCTTCCGTTGCTTCTCTTGGTGAGCCTCCAAATTCTACTGATCACCACATGCACCGTACTTTTTGTGCGATTTTGTGAATGATGGCCTGAGGTGTCGATAATATTCTGTGATCGGGACAGTTGGATGATTCAGGATAAGACCTACTTTGCTTCTTATCACCGGAGGCACCTGACACCGAGCTGCAAGTTTGGCACAAGCACGAGTGGCGCAAATACGTGTTCGTCTCATCCAAAGATCTGACCCAGGGACTCGACTCCGAGAGCAGTCGACTGGCAAAGAGAAAACTTTATAACTTTTACGCCGTCCGATTGAGTTCAAGAATGTAGTCTCCTTGAAAGCCCCCACAAATGTAAACAGCACACTTGTTGCAGATTCTCCAACTGCTTGCGCACCGGGAATTGTTTGGTTGGTGCAGCAGACACAACGATGCTGAGCTTCAAGACGGAGATAAAACGCGCTGCGACGACGGTGCTGCAGTCGGTGGCGCATCCCGGCCGCCTCAACGTCAGCCTCCTCGACCAGAAGCTGCTCGAAGACTCCTTCTGCAAAGTCGCCTCCGTCTACCGACAGGGTTCCACTCACCCCAGCTGTTTTCACACCAGAATTGGGCTTCACACGTCTCCACAACAGAGCTGTTCCAAACAATTTTGAAGTCTGTCAATGAACAGATCCTCTGTCGCTTTGTCTCACTTGGACAAAACACTTTTCTTTGCAGCGAGTTTGTCTTTGCTGCAATGGACGAGTCACCAAGAAGAGGAGGTCATCAACGAGCTGTATACGAGGCTCGCCGATCTGGACATTCTGCATTCAAACATCTACAAACGGTTCGCGCAGCAAATGGAATCTGTTCGTCTCTGCTACAAGGAAATCGCAAAGGGAGAAAAACAGCTTCTGGACTTAAAGAAGGAGTACGAATCCATGGAGACGAAAACCAACAAAATTAGAAAACAGGTGCGGCAGAGAAACGTGTAGTTCTGTGACCAAGCAACCATTCCAACGTTCGTGCCCAAGACGGACCTGTACACTGATTTTCGTGTTTTGTCCCCTTTGTAAACACACGAGTGTGTGAATGTTTGTCAAGTTTTCTAGATTCATTCAAGTTCATGTCTTTTGCTGTGCTTCTTAGTCCATGTGATACCTCCCACGAAAGTGCACACACACACACACACACACACACACACACACACACCAGAGAGGGTTACAGATATAGAGAGAAACACAGATACAGATAGAGATGGACACAGAAGGTGGAGGTAAAGAGAAGAACATCACATCACAAATAAGTGTGGAGCCAGGTGTCTTCTACTCGTTGCTCAAAAGCCAATTTGCCTCTCAGCCAAGGAAACGCCACAGTGGATCATATGTCGGCTCTTTTCAGTACGACAGTGTGAAGAAGAAGGAAAAGGGAAAAGTTCCCGACTCCCTGGAGGCAGAGTTGACCGCGGCCTATGCGCAGGAAACAGAGGCTGCCAAGCGACTGACCGAGGGGAAAGACAATCACAAACACTTCAAGGTACCTTTTCACTTGTTGACGCAACAGACTTTGTTTTCTGGATTGAAGAACACATTCAACGAATTGATTTGTAACCGTGTCGTTTTCGACGTCATCAAATGATCTCTTTCCATTTCAGTTTTCCAAAGTCAAAGAAGCACTCCGAACCGCTCAAACAGCAACAGAGAATCTCCACAAAGAGGGCGTCAAAGTCGCGAAAGTTCAAGACAAAATTATCCAGCTTTTTATCGGACCAGAGAGCGAGAACAATCTCACAAAAGGTGTGTTTGCAGACACGTCACTCGTTTCTGCCTGTCTCTCCTGCTCGGTCTGTGCTCGTCTGCCTCGCACACGCAGTGATGGGTCTCCACACTGAAACTATGTGAAGTTCAACTGGCATCCCTGCACTGGGCACAGTCACACGCAAGCACGCATACACACGCGCACACACACATTCAAACACGCATACTTACGTAGGTCCTGCTCCCTGACTCCGCCGATGGACGCACAACTCATGTCGCACACGGATTGTTTCAGCGGGAATCCTGGCTGCTTCACTCATCACGTCCTTGGCGGAAGATGTCGGAATGCCGAGACCCATATCGATCGCAGACAAAAAAGCAGGAGCATCGTTCCAGGTGGGCAGGAAACACACACACAAACGCACACACACACACACGCACACACACACACACACACATGCATTGCTCGTTTGAACACAAAATGAGTTGGTGATCCGAGTAATGCAAAGGGTTTCAGACACATTTTCTGTAAAGGGGAGGGGGCAACAAGACTAGCATGACTAGATACCGCCGGCCTCTGTCTGTCCCTTGTTCTGCCTGTACTGTGCATGGGTTGAGGCCGGCCGGGCAATAGGAACTGACCCAAGTTTTCCTGACTTCAGAAATAGTGCAAAATAGAAACAAAGTGTATGATGGCACGATATTTGGGAGAGGATCTTTTTCCTGGTGGTCAAGGAGCGCAGCCTCGACCTCCCCCGACGAAGACCAGTTCTGTCAAGGTCCCGCCCGCAGCCCAACCCAACATTCGTTCTGTGTAGACGCACCAGGCGCTGAGGACGAGCGACCCCGGCTCGAGTCGCAGCAGCGTCGCTGTCTACATGGAGACCCCGGAGAGAGAGGCGCCCCCGCCGCGCCCTTTCTCAGCCAACGTCATGGTGGACAGGCCGCTGCCGGCGCTCCCCCTCTACCCTTCCCTGCCGTCAGGTAAACGCTGCAGAACTTGGCGAGTGTTGTTCGGCATCACTGTGCGTCTTTTGTGCGACCAGCGTGGCACCCGTACGACTCTTGTCGTTCAGTGACGCTTCCACTCAGAAACAAGCGCGCACACTTTTCTGCATCATTTCAGGCAACTCGTCTGAGGAAGCGGACGCTGGGGATCTCTACTCGGAGCAGTACTACTCGTACACGGACCTGGGCGACGCGCACCCCAGCGGGATCCTGATGGGAGGAGCGGACGCGCCGCAGCCGCCGCCCCGGGACAAGCGCCGGTGAGAGGGGCGGGTGAGGAGGGCGAGGCAGGGCGGGGCAGAGCGATGCGCGTTGGGGCGGGCGAGACGTGGCGGGGCGGGCGGGTGCGGGATTCTTATGGGAAGAGGGGCTACGATGCTGTCGCCGCTCGAGGCAGGTTCAGGCAAGTTCGGATTGGGCGGAGTACGACGTGGGCTGGGGCGACGTTCGATGAGCTCCATCAGAATTGGGACGGTAAGACGTGAAACGCCTTTCCAGTTCGCGGGAGGATGGGACGGCGTTGCGTCAGCGCAACTCGGCGCCGCCGCCGGGACGAGGCCGGGCGGAACCGGAAGTGACGCATGACGCCGGCGTCTCTGAGGAGACGCCCCAGGCGCACGAGTACGTCGACCTCATCTCTGAAGGGATCTACGACTCACGTACGTTGTGACCAACAATTGAAATCGCGTGTTTGTGTTTCGTCTGTGGGAAAATTGCTTTTCTACAGAAAAAAGAGTCAGAGGTGATGTCCGTGCTCTCTGGATCTGCATTCAGGCGTGTTTCCCGACGTTTTTGCTGGCAGCACTTGAGTACATACAAATTGCATTAAACTTCCGCACAAAATTTGCTCTTGTGTTGTTGATGAACAAGAAGTTCTCTGTGCTCTCACAGTTTGTTTTCTTGCAGCTGACGGCAATAAGTTGAAACTGAACAGAAACGAAGCGGATCGGGCTGCGGAACAGGATGAAGATGACGACGAAGCCCACTACATGTCGCTGCAAGGTGAAAATTAAACATCACTTCAAGAATTACTGTCAATTACATTTGTCACAGTGACGTATTGCAAAGTTCTTGCGGCCTGTTTCACGCTGCACGCGTCATGCGTTGGGTCAACGTTGCGTCGCAAACTCAAGAAATTTAACGCAACGTGAGACGTTTGCAATGTGATGCAAGCCCTTCAGCAGAATGCTGCATTGTTGCACCCCCTTCCAGCTATGGATACAAAACTTGGCTGACTGAGCTTGAACAAGTCGTGCTTGCTCAAAATTACTTTGGCATTTCTCGCAGGACTGAGAAGAGACATCCCTGATCCCGGTGTGTGGACCCGCCTCTCCTCCGGACCGGAGTCGTCCCCTCACACCGGCGCGCCCGCGCCCGCGCGCACTGCAGAAGAACACGTGTACGACAACAGAGTCGACGCCGCGTCAGAGACCCTCGTTTAGTTGAGCTGCCAGTGGCGCGCGCAGCCGCTTTGTTCCGGTGCAAATTGCTGTAATCAAATTAACGCTTCCAATGCAAAAAAAGAGAGCAAATTCATTCGTGTCTCTTGTAGTTTTGTCGCCCGTGGCAAAAGATTTTATTTGCCTGCGATGGATTTTATTTCCTTTCAATCACAGCGCGGGGACAAATACGGCACAACATAAAACGGCAATAAAATACTTGCGAACAGAAATTGCGTTACTCTTTTGTGGAAAAAGAGTACAAACACGCACGTGCTGATACTCGTATCTGCTTGATCATGCAGGATGTCCATTGACTCCTGTTTTCTCGCACAAGAAAAACATCTGCAGCTGGCCTTGTGGTAAAACCTGAACACCTGAGTTGTATATCGTTCATGATGTGTTTGTTTTCATGCATTCTTCTGACTTGACCAACGACACCAAATTCACTCGATTTGGAAACGTGACTTTTTGAGTCAAAGTTCCGGAAAATGTTCCAAGTCCCCAGCGTCTGCGCACAGAAACAACTGAGGCTTTTTTCAATCCGACGAGAAACATCAAAAACAAACGGCACCTGGTCAGCCTCCACTTTTTTCAGCTGATGTCCGCGACAAATATTTTGCCAATAAAAACAGAAACTTGACCAGCGGCGCCTCCTAACTCTCCACCGGCGGCTCCCGAACCGCGTCCAACCAATTTCACGACAAAAGGCAATTCGGTCACGTCGGGCATCACGCACAGGAAGCGAATAAAACAAAATTGTTCGCCCATAAACTGACTTCAAAAACGCTGAACTTTTCGGGTCAGGTTTTTCGCTTCATTCGGATTGAAACTGACTGAGCGCACGGACCGGAGGATGCTGTACCGGGTGATCGCGGCCGTTGTGGCGCTCGTGCTGCCCCTGGCCCTCGCGTCCGCCCCCTGGGGAAGCTGGGAGTACGAGAAGCACAAGAAGAGTGAGTGTCGTCTCCAGGAAATTTGCGCAAAGTGTCAAAGTTCGACTTCGCGATGGGCGTCTGACGATATTTTTGGTGGTTGACGTTTTCCGATTGCTGCGCCATCAACCAAATTCCAGAAGAAATTGATCTGAAAACAGTTTGAATATTTTTTTCAGCGACGAAGTGTTACCAATGTGCGTACTCACCCGGAAAAACAGTGTACAAGGAGGAGAAGGTGGCGGTGGAGATCAAGCAGAGAGATCCACACCACTGGAACAAGTAAGTCGCAACAGAAACTTTTCCATTCTGTCACAAATGTTCGGCAGCCTCTGTGTGTGAATTTATTTACGACTTTTTCTGGGGATTTTTTTTAGAATCTTTCTTGATGGTAAATTTTGATAAAAAAAGGTCCTGGACCCTGTGTGACCTACTTTCGGTCACAGCGTTCAAAGCCACTGCGCAGCGGGTGCGACTTTTCAAAACGCCTCTTCATGCAGGCGGAAAGGAACCCGCCAATTTGCTGACGAGCAGAGTCGAGCGTTTCAGTCGGGTTGAATCAGTTCAGTTTGTCCGCCAAACCAAGAGTTTGATGGAGGGTCGAGTTCGTGAGAGAAACGTGTCCGCGAGTACGTTTTCAAAAAAAGACAACCTGAACTCAAACACTTTCGTGCGTTTCAGCCATGCCTTCAGAAAAACCGCGCAAAAACATTCAAGCCAATCTCTGTCGGATTCAACGATCCAAGACCGCACTCTTGACCTCACAAATATTTTGTATCCACGCTGAGCACCACCATACGCCAAACGAACTTGGCACACGTTAGATTTTGCCGTGGTTCTCACCCCCCCCCCCTGATCAAAATCTCAATCCAGAATCTGCGGGAACCCAGAAGTTTTGGCTGCGTTTGTCATGAATGAACTTGCTGGGCCAGCACTTTCTCGTGTGACTAATCCACATTAACACGTCACTCAAACCTCATCATTCCGAAGTCATGACTTCCAGCACCAGAGACAAAAGAGCAAACTGGTCTTGTTACAGTCACGTATCTGTAATTTTACAGGTATGTCACGAAGACGGAATACAAAACGCGACTGATCCCGGTGAAGAAGCCCGGCGGATGGGATAAATGTCAGGTACGTCTCAACTTTCACACCAACACATTTCTCTGACGTCAAACTGAAAAATCTTCCCAAGAAATCCGATCATTCAAAGGAAGTGTCTTGTATTTTCTTCAGCACAACAACGGTCCCTCCACCTTCGCCGAGTCTCGGGTTTTGATCGCTTCCTGTTGTTGTTTGCCTTTGGCAGGGTCCGTTCAATTACGACCAGGGCAAAGAGTACGGCGTGGACGTGTGGGACTGCAAGGACAACTGCTACACGAGAATCGACCGCCATGGAAGTGAGTCGGTCACGGGACGGATGCAGGATATGGTCACGACGGGCTTCCAATGGGGACAATTTGAAAATTTAGCACGCACGACGTGGCTGGATTGGTCAGTGAGGGGAGTGCCCCTGTGACTTCCTGGATGCTTCTCTGAAACGCTCACGCTGAAATTCAACTCTGGTGATGAAGAGAACCTGAGAAAACGGGTCACCAGCTTTTCTCCACCACCAACCTGACTCCAGCTGGTCACGATTCAGGCGACAGGCAAAACTCTTCCCGTTGTCGATGGAATCTTGTCAAGGATAAAAATCAGGAAACCAGAGCCCCAGGGGCCCTGTGTGTCTGACTATCGCCCGCGTGTCAGCACCCGCTCCAGGTGTGGCGCCCTTGGACGAAAATAGTGATCGAACTGTGTTGGGCTACATTTGTTTTTCCCTGAGTCAGAGAGTGCCAGATTTCTCGTATGGATCCGACTTGTTCTTTGGCTGACGTCACTCGCGTCTCCTTTTCAGATGTCCTGCGAGGCTGCTACAAGGGCGAGTTCGGGGTGAACCCGAACAAATACGGCTGCAACGTGCAAGCGGGGCAGCTCTACTGCTTCTGCAAGGGAGACAAGTGCAACAACAAGGCGGTGCCGTCAGGCTCCAACGTCAACTTCGACGACCACGACAGCTGGGGCGCCGGCAAGAGCTACCACTGGTAGACGCATTCAAACTACATGTACCCTGCACCATCGTCATCCTTCATTTTTCACCAAAAAAATAATCAAGACTTTGCTGACTTCCCTGCAGAAATGTGATTTGTGGATAAACTTGCTGCGAGAGTCGTGTTGGCAGCAGGAATCCCTGGGGCTGTTTGACGTCCTTGCTGTGGAGCTGATAGACGCCTCTGCTTTTCTGCGTCTCATTCTCACGATCGTATCGAAGTCATTACTGTCGTGTACAGTATGCAGTGTAAATGTTTGTATGTACATGCATTATTTTGTAATAAATTCCAAATCACAATTTGAGCGTCGGATGAGTTTGTTTGCTGAGTCAAATTGGCAGAATGAAATGTTGCACTGGTCCGATGCAGAACTGACTTGTTCGGGGCGTGATTCCCACTGTTGGGTTGGTCTGAACCTGGAGAAGTGAATGTCAATATTTTCGTCAGTCTTGGAAGTTGGAAGGATTTGGGGGGGGGGGTTGAATGTTACGGGGCACCCCCTGGATCTGCCTCCACTGGCTGTGCGCGCGACGGCGGGGAAGTTTGAGCCTTAGAATTCCAGACGCGATCGAAGGAGCCTCAGAAAGTTGCTTTCACCAGGCATTTAATACAGAACACAATGAAACTTCTCTTCACAAATGCGGATGCACAAATGTTTCAAAACGTCCTTTATTTTAACGAAACGGAAATTTACACAAAGCATTTCAGAACCGAACGTGTGTTTTACAGCATAGAGAAGAACTGAAGCGAAGCGACGAAGACTTGCAAACTATTTTAAACCAGAGAAACAAGGAAAAATAATTGAATGTGGCTGAATTTTTCGAAAATCAAGCAGGATTCTTCCAAGAACTGAGGAGGGCGGAATGAAGCTGGTTTGTGCGCCGTGGATGCAGCTCTGACGGGAAGGAGGGTGACGTCACGAGGTGACATCATATGGACGCAGCGCGTTCTCATCACAGACTGGGGCGGACGCAGCGTCAGCGGCCTGCGAAAAGAAACAAAACAATACGGAGATTTAGCAAATACGTCCGGTCCTTTTCCGACGTACCCCAATTGCCAGATCGGTGACACAGATACCATTTGGTCACTGGTCATTGGCTCTCAGTGTACAA
>JAAUXT010008971.1_pt1 | contig 17243 bp, 19 predicted proteins | sample 7278171 | NCBI WGS metagenome assembly JAAUXT01 (sample SAMN14350112, study PRJNA611818) | marine sediment metagenome | isolation source: surface marine sediment (1.8m) | place: French Polynesia: Moorea | collected 2018-08
CATAAAACCAGATAAACTCCTTACCTTGAGGCATGTTATCTTTTTATACCGTGCCAGCTTGCAAACCTTGGGGCCGTCCAGAGAACACGAAAGGGACGATGGGGGAAGCACCAGAAGTTCAGGGCCCTGCAACCTTACACACCCTACGGGCAGGGCGGACCACTGAAGCCTTCTGTTCGTGGGTCGAGAACATCTCAACCACAGCCAGAGTGCTAGAATTCCCATGCAATAGAGGCGCACACCGTTTTTATATGTTCCCATTTCCGGACGCAAGGCAAGCTCACAACCGACTGCAATGGATCGGTAAGACACAGAAAATGGTCGGAACCAGGGGGAACTCTTTCATGGCTCTTACCGCGTACACATGACCACTTGAGGACTGAGCTCCGACCAGTCATAGTGTGGTCACAAATGAATTTTTAGGACAAGACAATGACTGCTTTACTGGGTTGGTACATGGTGCCCACCCCACTCCGTCGTACCCTTGCCTGACCCGCTCCTGTCCCCCATCACTCAGGACACTGTCCTTGACCTTGACTTTGCCTTCCGGTGTTGCAGGTGTTCCACTTCCTGCAGGGCGGGGAGGACCTCGAGATGACCTGCAGCCTCGACTTCGCCGTGCCACGTGAGTTCCGGTCACGTGGGGAGCGGCCAGTCAGGAACGCGTCTTCTGGGACCGTGTTTGATTTGCCACACTTTTCCGTTTGCTTGAACGAGTTCATTGGAACGGCCTGACGCACGAAGTGCGAGCGCGGGATAAGACGCAGACGCCGTGTTGCAGTGTTCGGGGACGGGGACGGGGAGAACGGGTACCCGGTGGAGTGGACCTGGACCCCGAGCATCAACGGGAACGCGACGCCTGCGCACAGCTGGACGCGGGAGCTGCGGGTGAGTGGTGCACACACACACACACACACACACACACGAGTTCACGCGAACACACACCATCAAAACTGAAACAACTCCACGTTTCTCTCGTGAATTGACACCCGGCTCCTTTGCGAAGTCGACAAAATTTCGCAACAATTGCAGGTGTGGGCAGACAGACCCCCCCCCACACACACACACACACTCGTTCAAATTGAAATGACCCTGCCCCAGAAACTGTACGGCAATTGCGACCATCTTGGACATCAGGAAGATCAAGTCTCTTTTCATGAACCCGAGAGCCGTGTTTTCAGCGCGGCGCGTGTCTTCGCTGCAAACTGTTCTTGTTTAAGTCTGTCAAACAGGCCACGCAACGTCGCTGGATGCTGAGCGTCTCCAACGTGACGGACCACGGAGCGCGCAACGGCAGCACTGGCGTCCCGACGTACCCGCGCGACGTCAATGTGTTTCCGCTGTCGCGCTTCCGGTGTCGCCATCGCTACTTCCGGTCCGAGGACGAGTACAACGCGCAGCCGCAGAACGCGCAGATCAACTTCAACATCGAGTTCCGCTGTGAGTCACGTGACTCTACACACCACGTGATCTGATGACGTGTGGGGTTGTGTATCACGTGATATTTTGATGTGTCTCCCCCTAGCGCCGCACCGCGAGTCTGAGGCGCTGCGCGTCGAGATCGAGGCGCGTCGCGAACCGAAGCTGCTGTGGAAGCTGGCGGAGCCGCTTTACCTGTGCGTGAACGTGACAATTCCTCCGCGCAGCGTCCCCAGCCGACTCACCGCCGTGTGGCTCCACATGTTCGAGGGCGTAAGGTCCGACGGGTTCGAGGTGAGACACACACGCACACACACACACACACACACACACACACACACACACACACACTGCCTGTATCTCAACTGTCTCTCTCAGTCCTCTCTCTCACACTCTTCTTTTCTCTCTTTTATTCCTCTGTCTATCCCTCTCTCCCGCGCTACACACAGTCATACACACGCTCGCCGCGACATAGATCTACCTATCGTTGCAGAGCGAGGACTGCGACAAGCTTGACCTCGACTCGTGTCGCAACCCACGTGACTACACGACGCTGATGACGCCCGATTCGATCCTGTGGCGCCACCACAGGCCCATCAAGCTGGTGTGGGGTCCCGTGGAGAGCGACCGCTTCTGGATCCAGGACCCCGGGTAAGTGAACCCTGAACCCCAGGAGTGCTGGGGAAGTGGACCATAGGGGAGTGGACCAAAGAGCCCTGGAGGAGTGGACCATGGGGGACTGGGTCCGGGAGCCCATGTGAGTGGACCCCAAACCCTCTTGACCTCAGACGACCCCTGGGCTGGTGCTGCACAAGGCGGTGGTGTCGAGGTCGACGCAGCGGCTGTTGGTTCAAACGGGGTTGGGGCGCAGGGAAGGACCTCGAGGCTGAATGAGTTTGTGCATCCACGTGTGTGTGTGTGTGTGTGTAAGTGTGTGTGTGGAGGATGTGCGAGTGTGATTGTTCGCAGAAAGAATGCATCAACGGCTGTGGACGAGGCAACTCAACGATCTTGAGTGGTGGTGTTTTCACGTCGTACGTTGCGTCCGTGTTCAAGCCACGTTCCACGACGCGCGACTGCGAACTTGTGCGACGCTTGGTGACGTCACGATGTTTCCTTGACGCAGGCCGACGGTGCAACGCTTCTGCCTCTTCCCGTCGGCATGGCAACCGGACCAGCCGGGGCCGCCTCTCCACGGGTCGCGTTATTTCCACTTCAACCCCGGACCGGGCCGCGACCCGGCCATGTTCCGTACGTAGGGACATGTACCTCCCAGAGTTACATGTAACTCCATGGTTACAGAGGCCCGTAGTCACGTGTACCACCAAAGGCTGCAGGGACCCGTGTTCATGTGTGCCCCCCAAGGGACTCTCTCTCATGCACTGTACTTCATTGGGCTGGAATACACGGGCAGTGCATCCCAAAGGGTTCTCAGGGACGTCCACAACGGGGTGTTTCGGATAGCTGCACAATTTGTACTTGTTTCAGATCGCTACGGGTTGGCAGCCATGACGTACGAACCGTTCTTCTCGGACCTGGGCGGGCCCAGCTTCACGACGGGGCGGTACATGTTCCGAGTGTGGTTCGTGAACCACCCCGAGCAGGCGGCCAACACGACGTTCGTGGTGCAGGGGTGCGGCGTGGAACAAACCTGCGATCCACGTACGTCTCTCTATTCGCCCCTCTCGCCTGCTGTCCCATCTCATCTCGCTCTCCCCCTTCTCTTGCTCTCTGTAAGTTTTCTTGCTCTGTCTCTGTCTTGCTGTGTGTCTGTCTCGCACGTGTACACACACAGTGGGGTTTCTTCAGAACCAAAACCCCCGTGAATCTCCGAGCCTTCTGTCTTCCTCATTGTCGCTCAAAGCAGCACGCTCTTTATTATCGCTCATCCTGACACGCTTCTTTGCGCTCGAGGTGGTAGTTTCTGTGGTGCGTCCCGTCGCTCACGATAGTTCCTTGATTATCGCTCAAGGTGTGAGTTCATTCATTCACACGTGACTGACATGCTCAGCCACTCAGAAGCGCGCCTAACCCCAGCGCTCGAGTCCATATGTAGTTCTGTTTACGCTGCGCCGTGTGTGTGCAGACACGGGAGCGGAGGACGTAGCCACAACCCCAACCAGGAGGGGCAAAGGAAGGAAGGGCAGGAAAGGGAGGAGGTTTCGGCAACCCAGAGTGCGGACCACACCCAGCACCACAACCACAGCTACACTCGGCACCACCACAACACTCGGTGGCACAGACGTCTTCCTCAACGCCCGCATGAAGAACCTTGTGAGTTTCAGGGGCGGTTGTGGGCACGGGAGGGTCACGGGGTGCTGTGGGCACGGGAGGGTCAGGGGGCTGTAGGCCCAGGGGGGTCGGGAGTGGCTGTGGGGGTGGGAGGGTCAGGGGCTGGGGGCACAGCCTGGGAGGGTCAGGGGTGGCTGTGGCCTTGGAGGGTCAGGGGGGCTGTGGTCCTGGGGGGTCAGGGGTGGGAGGGTCAGGGGGCTGTGGGACTGGGGGGGTCAGGGGTGGGAGGGTCAGGGGGGCTGTGGGACTGGGGGGTCAGGGGGCTGTGGTCCCAGGGGTCAGGGGTGGGAGGGTCAGGGTGGACTGGGGGGTCAGGGGGCTGTGGTCCCAGGGGGTCAGGGGTGGGAGGGTCAGGGGGGCTGGGAGGGTCAGGGGGCTGTGGGGCTGGGAGGGTCAGGGATGGCTGTCGGCCCGGGCTCATGCAGGGTTCGGGGGGAGGGTGCAGCTCTTCCCTGGGGGAGGGGGGCATCCAGCCCATTCACTGACCAGTGGTTGTGAAAGGGGACCAGGACCACAGGAACCACGCCCACCTGTGGCCCACGCGAGTCGACCATCAGCAGCTGGTGTCTTTTGCAGCACCCGTTATTTCACTGGTTACACTTGCTGTGAGTTCATGTCACTTCGAGATCTTCAGTCACTCAGCTGGTTGTGAGTTTCTTGGCCGATTGTGGTGTTCAATTTGCAGTCAGCCGCGATGGGCGGAAAGCCGGATACTTCAGCCAGAGACGCTGGAGAACCAACCAGCAGAGGGCGGGACGGACTCGTCAAGCAGGTTCCTACAGCCGGCCACACTGGAGAATCAACCAACGAGGCGCCGGGGAAAGGGCTCGGGACGCAGGAGTCGATCCTGCTCGGAGGTGAGGTGGCGCCACCATCTCCAGCCGGTTTCCCACTCCGTGGACGCCACACGTAACTTGCACATCACCCACGTCACTGCGCATGTCAATGGGCGCTACGTGAACCCGAAACTCGTGCCCTGTAGACATGTGGATGGACGCAGGGCGTGGTGCGTCAACTGGTTCAAATACAATGCGTGAAAAAAGTTTGGCCACATGGTTCAAGATCTTTGATCTTTTCAAGATTTTGATGTATCTCCATTGGATGAAATGAAATTTGACGGGTCCCCGTTGGGCTGCGTGCCTGGCGCCGCGTGTAGGGGTTTTCACATTGGGTGACGCGCGTTCATTTTCTGGGCCAACGTCAAAAATTCCACCATTGGGTTCAATATTAAATTTTGACGCTGACGTCAAAAATGACCGCGCGTCACCAGTGTGTAAACCCCGTGTGCTGCAGGCCTGGCGGGGCTGATCCTGATCGTGACGGCGCTCACGGTGACGTACTGCGTGCGCGCGCGCGGCTCCAAGCTGCAGCAGCAGGACATCGTCGAGGGCATCGAGATGCTGCTCGCCAAGAAGGCCAAGAAGCGCGTCACCGTCGCCCTGCAGGTCAGAGACGCGTGCACGCATACACACTCACACACGCACACATTCGTACTGTAGGTCAGAGACGCGTGCACGCACACATACACGCACACAGTCGTACTGCAGGTTGGATCTATGCACGCACACATACACACACGCACACAGTCGTACTGCAGGTCACATGCGTGCACGCACACATACACACGCGCACACACACGCACACAGTCGTGCTGCAGGTTGGACCTGTGCACGCGCACATACACACATGCACACAGTCGGACTACAGATCAGATATGCGTACACGCACACGCACACACGGTCGTACTGCAGGTCAGATATGCGTACACGCACACGCACACACGGTCGTACTGCAGGTCAGATACGCATGCACGCACACATACACACACGCACCTAGTCGTACTGCAGGTCAGATATGCGTACCCGCACAAGCACACACGGTTGTACTGCAGGTCAGGTACGCGTGCACGCACACAGACACACTTGCGCTGAAGGTCACATACGCACACGTACACTCTTCCTGCAGGTCAAGCACACACACGCGTGCACACCACATACACAAACCATCCCACTGCAAGCACACACGCACACAATCGACGCGTGCACATGCACGCGCTCACACACCAACTGGGCCCAAAACACACAACTCGATCCACCAGTGCACATACGTGACGACTTCACGTGGTTCCGTTGTCTTCCTTTCGGCCCACAGAGTTTTGACACTTGTATAAGGCAGCTGAGTTGAAGCATGATTTCGAGCCTCCGCAACCACCCCTGTCGCCACTTTCGCAGGACAACGAGGCTTACCTGAAGGCGGGGGACGAGGAGGAGGGCGGCGCGGCGGGGGGCGCGCCGGAGCCCGTGGACCCGCCCGACCAGGCGCCCGCCGTGCTGCCCACAGTCGGCATCTCCCTCGAGTCCGGGGCCCAGGTACGTGCGCACGCACACACACGCACCACACTCGCGCACAGATTAGCATACACACGCACGCACTCACAGACGAGCACACACGCACTTGGAGCACCTTGCCAGCAAGGTTCAATTGTTCACACACACACACACACACACACACACACGTGGAATACCTTGTCACCAACAAGTTTCAGTTGTTGACACTCGCGCTTTGACGCGCGCGCGCACACACAAATTTTGCCACGTTGTGTCCCGTTGGTCATGACGTAAAGCCTTTCGGTACGCATGCGCACAGTGGGTCCGTCACGTGATGTTTGTCGTGTTCGGCAGACGGACCTCGTCGAGGAGTCAGAGTATCTCATCCCAGTGGACCGGAAGTGGGAGATCCCGCAGCGAAGGTGCGCACGCATACTCACACACGCACACACACGCACCATTCCGGTCGATCTAAACTGTGAAGTCGTAGTTGGTGGACACACGCTCACACACGCCCCCTCGACCAAAACCTGACAGAAACAAAGCACACACACACACACACACACACACACACACACACACACACACACACACACACAGGGCGATCCTGCTTCCAAACGACGTCAAAGGGAAAATTTGAGTTCCAAGCAAAATTCCAGGGCATGGTTCACACGAGTGTCCAAAAATCCCGACTGCTGGGTGAGCGAGACAGGTGTCAGTGTTGTGTGGTGTTCTTGTTTGATTGCAGTATCGTGCTGCTGCCGGATAAGCTGGGGGAGGGCGAGTTCGGGGTGGTGCACCGGGCGAGGCTCATCGGAACCCGCGCCAACGGCGAGGCGCTCCCATCGCAAACCGTCGCCGTCAAGGGGCTCAAAGGTGGGCGGAAGCGTTTCGACCGTCGCGCGGCGAGGTGTGACACACTGGCGACGCTGCCAAATTTTCATGGGGACGCTTCCGGTTTGACGCAGAACGCGGCGCACCACGTGACGTCAAAATAGGCGCGTCGGCGTCGCGCGTCAGACAATGCGCGTCAGACAATGCGCTTCAAAAGTGTAATGGCCAAACCGCCTGGTGTGTGCGCCTTCACGCGTGCGCGCGCACACGCACACACACACGGACACGGACACACACATAACCGGTGGTTTTGGCTTCACGCGCAAACGTCGCAACGCTTGATGTCGAGTCAGATGCGCGTCAAAGGTGACGTCAGAGACGTGCGTTGACGTGACCTCGGCCTCTCCGCAGGGAACGCGCGGGATGACGACTTCTGTTCGCTCATGATGGAGCTGACGGTCCTGAAGCATCTCAACGAGGAGCCGCGGCACGAGAACGTTCTCTCGCTCATCGGGGCCTGCACGCAGGGTAGGCTGCACGCATACCTCACACACACACACACACACACACACACACACACAGAGGAGGAGGAGGAGGAGCCAAGCCATGAGAACGTGCTCATTCATAGGAGCGTGCTGCCGCACGCATACCGGGGATGCTCGCACGCATACCTCGCACGCACGTAGGGTGGGGTCCACACTTCACGCTTGCAGGACAGGGCACAGGCATACCACACACACGCACGCGGGGTCAGAAGCACAGGATACACCCAGGAACGTGCAGGCAGAATGGGGCATTGGGTTTGGTACACGCATCCCCATGTGTACTGATTGTCGTGAGGGCCTGCAACACGCACACCTCACACACACGCACTTCTATTGCAGAAGGCCCGCTTCGCGTCGTGACTGAGTTCTGTGAGAAGGGAAGTCTGCGCGACTTCCTGCGCAGCGCTCAAGGTACGCATGCGCGCGCGCAGGCGCGATGGCCACGACACCTGTGAAGCTGTTTGAAGTACCCACTAGGGCCGTCCACTCCTGGATTGACTTCCTGTGTTCCTTGCTCATACCAGCTCGCGCGTCTCCTTTTTTTACAGCGCGCAACTTCAAACGCTGTTATCCGTCCTGCGAGGCGGGCGGGATCCCCAAGTCAACGCTGTGCGACTACTGTATGCAGATCGCTGAGGGCATGTGCTTCCTGGCGAGCAGACGGGTAGGCAGGCACATACGCACGCACGCACGCACGCACACACACACACACACACACACAGTTCATTCGCTTCCTGCTCAGCCACGTGGAACTGATGCTTGCGCAACAGGCTCAGGGTGCAGACACACTGAAGAGCGACGCGCTGTCCCATCGTGCTGTTGCATCACCCGGTTGAGTTTGTATGGGGGCTGCTATTGCGTCTTCTGACCACTCTCAGAGCGGTTGGGGCGAAGGAAATGCTGACCCAATGCAGCGACGCGACCGTCGCGTCGCTGGTTGCTGCATCGCTGGGAGTGTGTTCCCAGCCTCGGTACTCCCTCTGTACTCACTCAGTACTCGCTCGGTACTCCCTGGGTACTCACTCAGTACTTGCTCACGTGTCTGTACTCACTCAGTACTCGCTTTCTCCTCAGATCATCCACCGGGACCTCGCGGCGCGTAACGTCCTCGTCACGGCGTCCGACGTCCTCAAGATCGCAGACTTCGGCATGACGCGCGAGTGCCACGTGACCGACTACTACCGCATGTCCACCGCCGTGAGTACACACACAGACACACACACACTCACACATACACACACACACCATTGCTCGCACCCATGACTACTCGTTGGCAGACTTTTAGACTTTGGCGAGTGGGCAAGGCACGCACGCACACGTGTCTCCGTCTCTCTCCCCCCTCTCTCTCTCTCCCTCCCCCATCTCTCTCTCTCTCTCTCTCTCTCTCTCTCTCTCTCTCTCTCTCTCTCCCATGTGCGGGTTCTCTCTTTCTCTCTTTTCATAATACATGTCGCACGTGGTCTCTCTTCCGCTTTTCAAAAGGTTTTGCCAGAAATTTTCTGGAGGACGTTGGCCAGGTCGCCTTGTAGTGGAACTCACCAGTCACGCTGCACGCGTCACAGAACCACGTGTAGTCATCACAGATCCATGTGTGGTCATCACAGATCCATGTGTGGTCATCACAGATCCACGTGTAGTCATCACAGAACCACGTGTTCTCACAGAACCACGTGTTCTCACAGACCCACGTGTAGTCATCACAGAACCACGTGTTAGTTATCACGTGTTGGTTGTAGAAGCGCGTCCCTGTGAAGTGGCTGGCGCCGGAGTTCATCCAGCAGCACGTCTACGGCTTCAAGTCCGACGTGTACGTATCCCAGGTCTACCCGTGGTTCGGGTGGGCGTGTCATCGCGTGCGTATTGCGCGTGCGTACTCACGTTCACAACGCACGTGATTGAATTTTCAGTGTCACGTGTCAGATCGCTGTCTGACGTCTCCGTGCAAATAATTGCACACGCGCGAGCGCACAGGGGTGAGGAAACGGTCGGCCAGACAAACCTGATGTAGCCACGCGCATACGCGTCTTGGTCTGACTCACACGCACGCAGACGTACACACAGTACACACACACACACACGCACACAAACACACACACATGCACATCTCTCCACAGCTGGTCGTATGGCGTGGTCATGTGGGAAGTGTTCGCCCTCTGCACGCACACCTACTCCACACACGCACGCACACACGCACAACTCTCCACAGCTGGTCGTACGGCGTGGTCATGTGGGAGGTGTTCGCCCTCGGCACGGAGCCGTACCCGCTGCACACGGCTGAGGAGGCGGCGCTCCAGGTCTCCATCGGGCACCGCATGACGCCGCCGCACGGCACGCCGCCACGCATGTGAGTACCCACAACCATACCCTGTGAGTACCCACAACCATACCCTGCGAGTACCCACAACCATACCCTGTGAGTACCCACAACCATACCCTGCGAGTACCCACTGCTGTCTTGCGTGTGAGTACCCACAACCATAGCCACAACCTGTGAGTTGAGTACCCACTGTGACCTTGCGTGAGTACTGTACTCACAACCATACCCTGTGAGTACCCACTGTGTTGTGTGTGAGTACCCACAACCATACCATGTGAGTACACATTGCTGTCTTGTGTGCGAGTACCCACAACCATATCCTGTTTGTACCCACTTGTGTACACACACACACACACACACACACACACACTGTTCTGCAGGAGGTACGTGTGTGTGTCACACTGGACGCTGGGCGGACGATGTGGCAAACGCTCTGTTCCCCACAGGGCGGACGTGTCTGTGTGAATGTCACACACACACACACACACCTCGCTGTTGCCCGCAGGAAGGCCCTGATGGAGAGCTGCTGGCTACACACACACACACACACACCTCGCTGTCCCCCGCAGGAAGGCCCTGATGGAGAGCTGCTGGCTCTCGGAGACGCGGCTCCGCCCCGACTTCCCGCACATCGTCACGGCTGCGCACGACATCGTCGCGGAGGTGCGCGAGCGGGAGAGGAGCCCCGGCGCCGCGCTGTCGGGTGCGTACCCAGCACGAGGCACGACACACACACACACACACACACACGCACGCACACGCGCACCTTGCAATTCGCATACAAAACACACGCGCGCGCGCGCGACACACACACACACACACGCACACACAAGTTTGCAAGAAAACACGCGGCAGATACCAACACCAACACACACCGACAGCCACACGAACCTTGCAACTCGCATACAACACACACACACACACACACACACACACACAAAGAAAACACGCCACAGATACACACACGCACACATACTTCACCCTCACCGTCCAAAATATTGCGCTTTGTCACACAATCACTGATCACAGGGATTGGACCCCACCCGATTGTGACTACATCTCAGAAAGTCTGCATTGCTCCGCAGAGATCGAATCATAATTGCGATTGAGACGACTCACCCGCCATCTGGTGATATAAATCAACGCTTCTGATTGGCCAGATCCTGAACCGGAAGACGAGTACGTCCCGATGCACGCCTCACTCAGCTTCCCGGAGTCTCCTGGCAACGGCATCGCGTCGCCTAGCAACGATTCAGCGGGTCTGGAGCCGACGCAGGACGCCAACGCGTACGTGGTGCGCAGCTGCGTCCCGCCTGAGAACGAGGCAGCCAATGAGAGGCCGAGCCTGGACCCGAGCGACTACGTGCCCCGGGGGGCGTGTCTCTCGGCCAATGGAAGGGTAGGTCTCGAGATACGTCACGTGGGATGAGTCACGTGGTGCGCAGAGCAAGTCTCGCCCACCCACCACTGTGTTGTTGTGCGGCATTGCACTCGTGCAGTGAACTTCTGCCATTCACTGTTCTAAGGTGTGACCTCAGTTTCTTGGCTGGTTCTTTTACATGGAGAGTATACGTACCACAGTTCGGTATAGTTAATTGGTAATTTACTGGCTGTGGTCCTGCAGAAGGAGTCATACTCACGGCTTTTTAGTTGCATCAGATGCTGGCCTTGAGAGCGGCTTCAGCTTGACACAACACAGCTGAAGCTGCTTCTCGGAGTACTCAACTCTGATGAAAGCTGGACTGCACACGTGGGAAGATGCGATATCGTCCACACAGCTGTGCGGGTCTCGAAATCAAAAGTCAAAACATGAGGGTGCCACACACATGCACGATGCGAGTTTCGGGGGGTTTCACACAGGCAGGGCGGCGTCAAAATGGAGGGACCCTCGGGCGTCAAATTCAACATGACGCCCATTGGAGAGGTCATCCAGTCCAGTCCTGGCGTCAAAATTTTGATGCCGGGTCATCTGTGTGAAAACCCCTTTTCGTGTTGTTTCACTGAAACCTCAGAATTTAACAATGTGAAAACAAAGATGGTGGTCGCTTCTTCTGTGGGACCGGGACTAAGTAGATGCGGTAGCAATTCGCTGTGTTGTCAGTGTCGTTGGGGGGTGTTGCAAAACGTTGCGCATCCTGTTTGATTCGCTGTCCCTCGAAGCGTGGCATTTTGGTGACACACGACTTCCGGTTGGCTCCGCTAGTGGGCGCCCTCGTAGACTTGTCAGAAACCGGAAGTTGACCCCGGAAGTGTCTCCGCGCAGATGTGCTGTGAGGAGTCGAGTTGTTCTGGGTCGGACAGCGATGACGAGCGGAGCTGCGCGCGCTGCAGCGTCCGAGGTCACGTCGTCCACGTCGACGTGCACGACGTGCTGCAGACGCACGTTACGGACGCGCATGGGTACCTCCACCTGCTGCCCGATCCTACAGGTAGGGGGCGTGGTGAGCGATTCACTCAGCACCAGTTGTGCCAGTTGTGACAGAAGGGATGGCCACACGAGCGCGTTTAATTTTTGACGCGCGTCAAAAATGTCTCACAAGACGTTCGATAGATGCAGGTGAAAATTAATGCCTCGTGCGGCCACTTTCAACAAAAATAGTGGTAGATATTCAGAAGTGTCTTGAATAGCTGCGCGTCAAAGAACAAAGGCGACCCTGTGTGGCCGCCCCCTTCAAACAACACCAGACGCTTCGGCGTCACACGTTCAGCAAAGTGCACAACAATTTGCAACTTTGGCACACATGTTGCACATTCAGAGGGCGTGATCCCATTGGCAGATCCGGAGGATGGCAGCGCCTCCCAGCGGGAGGATTCCACCAGCCAAGACTCGCTCGTCGTGAACGCCGACAGCACGATGGACGCCAGCAGCGTGGTGGACGATGCGACGCCAGAGGGCGGTGGTGCGGTGGAGGGCGCCGCACCAAGGGGCAGCACTTTGCAGGCGGCGGAAGCGGCCGCTGAGGCCGCCCCGGACCAGTTCCCGCCGCCCAAGCCTCGCACGCCCGGGGTGGGGGCGGAGGCATACCGACCCCCGCCTCTCCCGCCCAAACCGGGCGTGGCCCATCGAGCGGTGCCTCCGCCCACCCAGGTCCCGCCCATCCAGGCTCCAGCCTCTCCTCCCGCGCCCCCGCCCACCCCAACCGCGCCGCGTCCGCCCAAACCGACCCTGGGCGTTGGCGCGAGACCCAAGAACACCAACTGGTGCGCCGACGCCATGATGCCGTCGACGAAACCGGAAGTGTTCGAACCGGAAATGGCGCCGCTGCTGCCGCCGCCGCTCGTCCGCCCGTCTCGACCCCGCCCAGCGCCGCCCAGTCGCCCAAGGAAGTTCCGGAGACCTCCGCCCGTTGCTGAAGGTGGGTGAAGCATTCTTGTTGAAAGCCGTGGAGCTCGAAACACCGCGGGCGTCGTTCGATTTGGCGCAGTCGTGTGTTCGGGAAACGTCTCGCAGGTCAATTTCCATGTAGTGCGTCCAGTGTTGCGCAAACTCGTGCGCCAAATCGGACACGACCCTTCCCGTCATCCCACGCGGTTCCTGAAGACGGTGACATGCGGAAGGGTTCAGCGCGGTGAGGCCCTCTTGTTTTCCCCACCAAACACGGCGTTGATAAGGCACTGTGGGGCGTTCTTGAGAGTTGCACGACACTGGAGTCAACGCTGTACCGCGTTCTTGTTGACCCGTTTTGTCCCGACGTTTCAGACGAGTTGGGTCTGCTGGACGACACGAGGCGCAGTTCCCGTAGCGATGGCTACCGTAGCTCGCTGTCTGCACAGGGTGAGTACTCGCTCAGTACTCACCAAGTACTCTGAACTCGCCAACTCAGAGGTTGAGCTGTGTGTAGCGACATGGAGACATCAAGGAAGTGACACTCACTTGCGCACGCACGCCCTCACTCACACACACACACACACACACACACACACACACACACACACCACAGATCTCCAGCGTCGCGTCTCAATCGAACTACACCGCCAAAAAGTGAAGAAAATGCCACATTTGAAATCTGAAACCTACAGCAGGTTCACTTGGTAATCTACAAACAATTGGACCGAAATCACTGGACCAAAGAAATGCACGGAAAATTGAACGGACAAGCCGGGGGTCGCAGCGTTCATTGACGTCACGTGTTGCTTCTGCAGGGGACACGCCGGCGCAGTCCCCGACCTCCCCAACGCTCAGCACCGTCATCTGGTGACGTCACCGCGCAACGTCGTGACGTCATAGAACTGCAGAAAAAACAGCCAAACCATACTGTACGCGTTTTTGCACGGATGTTCTCACTTTTCCCATCCGTGTCGACATCGGTGCAACGTACAGGTGTGACCAGGCCTGAATTCCTTGTTTTCTGACAGGGAGAACTTGAAGAAACGCATGCTGATTGGCATGAGCCTGACAAATAGCAAGAGGAGCAGGACAATGATGCGAAAACGATGACGAGTTCTGTTCTGATCAAAGCTCTGTGCTGTAAGTTCTGCATGCCTTATTCTGGTGTGAACTCACTTTCTTATTCCAGTGGATCTACACTCACAAAAAATGCACCGGTTTTGGAGCGCCAGTAACACTCAAGAGTCACGTTTTAAAACTCTGTACGACGTGGGTTGTAGGGTACTCACGACGTGTTTTATGCCATGTACCACGTGACTTATATTCACGTGGGTTGTCACGTGGGTATGTACGACGGTTCCTTTTCCGCGAATTAGTGCAAACGTGTTTTCTGCTTCAAGCAGTTTCTTTGCTTCGTCCGTTTTGGTTTTTGCCATCTTTATCACAGTTCAGCTCAAATTATCCAAACAGCCATTAGACAATGAAAGAAATTGACTCCTTCCAACGGGGTTCAGTTCCTATGGAAACCGAATTGTATTGCACAAGAATTTATGCAAAATAATGGTGCGAGAATCGAGATTTATTGACAAAATTGCTGCACATTGATTTTTCTTGCTGAAATCTGACGTTTTGTGGTAGAAATTTTCCAGCACCAGGGGTGGTCGGGGGGGGGGCGATGTCCAAAAATTCTTTCAAAATTTAGACGTGTGGAAAATTTGAGTTTCTATGCAAGCGGGACAAAATTGGAAGGGGGGGAGTTGTGGGTCTGGAGCTTCCCCCCCCCCCTGTGAGCAAACCACGTCCAAGAATTTTGCGCGCACCAAACAGTTATTTGATTTACGCCGGACGTGCTCGTGCGTGCTCGGTGTGGAAATCGAACACTGAAAAATCCAAACAATTCAATCCCAAATTGGGGTGTGAGTTCAATTTGATCAGGTGAATGTGACACACGTGGCTGATTATTTTGTCCTTTTCATGGTGTTTGTGCCAATTTACATTCATTTTTGTATCCAAAATTCACACATTTTTGTATTCAAACTTGACATGACAATGAAGATTGTGTTCAGATATTCACTTCGTTCTTCTGTATCGTTCACCTCGTGTTCTTGCGATTTCGTGCAAAAGATTGACACGCGTTGTCCGCCCGTCCAGAAACACCGTCCGAACTAGAGGGTCTTGGACAGGACGGGCTCCCACCGTGCGATGGCAACGTGTGTTTGTCTGTCTTCATGCCTGTGTGTCCCTGGGTGTATCTGTATGTGCGTGTTTCCTGTACACACTTTCTGTACACGCATGTGGGACTCTGTGTGTGTGTGTGTGTGTGTGTGTGTGTGTGTGTGTGTGCCAGGAACCGAGGGAAAGCGCGGCACTCTGGCACGGCGCGTTTCGTGAAGGCCGATGTGAATGGTTCACTCCCCGGTGGGAGAAGATGGGTCCTGCAGTGTGGTGGTGACTAAGGTGATTTGAAGCGTGTCTCCTCGCCACTCCGTCTTCACCCAGCAGCCCTGCCCTTGGCTCCCGCACCGTCCAGCTCACTGCCATTGTGCCGACCCTGGTCCTACCTCTCTGACCTCCACAACCCCAGCTCCTCCGACCCAAGCCCCAGACTGGCTACGCCCCAGCCCTGGCCCCACCCCAGTCCCAAACTGTCCCAGCCCCAGCTCCACTCCAACCCTAAACAGTCAGGGCCCTTGCCCCAACCCAATCCCAAAGTGTCTGGCCCCAACCCAACCCCAAACTGCCCCGGCTCTGGCCCCAACCCAACCCCAAACTGCCCTCTCCCAGTTTTGAGCCCACTCCGAAGCCCCAGCCCTGACCCGCACCCGACCACGCCCCTGCCCCTCGGACCCCCCGGGCTGCCCCCTGCCCCTCCGACCCCCCGGGCCGCCCCCGCGGATCCACCACCGTCTCTGGTCGCTCTCAGCCCGAGGCGCTGTGCTCGAGACTCGCGGAGCATGTGTGTCAAGATGATGTAGTCAGGGTGTGGGAGCCAAGTGCGTTCCGACGTTGTCTGGCTGTGGTTGCCGTTCCTTCACGTGAGCTCGGGTGATCCACACTGGTGGTTCATTCCAGGGCCGAAGACCCCTCAGCTTTATACACAAAAGGACTGATGTTGAGTACATGTAGCACAGACTGAACTCAAGGTTGTTGGTGTGTGTGCGCACAGTATTGTGTATTGTTCGTCTGCGCGCGCGTTTGTGTATGTGTGTGTTCATGCGCGCAGCGTGTGCGTGTGTGTGTGTGTGTGTGCACCCAGCTCGTGCTCGTGCTCGTATACATGCATGCGTGTTTTGTGTGTTCATTTATGTGTGGGTGTGTGTACGTGCAAAGGGTGCGCTTCTGTGTGTGCGAATCGGAAACCGTGGACGCACACACCGCTCCGTGCCCCTGCACCACATCGCGTTCGCGCCTGCGCACTGACAGCCGAGATCTCCGCGCACTCGCCCGCGGCGCCCGCCGTGTCAACAGCGTCTCTCCGGGCGAGACGACGTCGCGGACAAGAAACTAGCAAATTCTCCCACGCGTCGTACGTGGCGCGTCTTGATCCGAGCTGCGTCTCACACGGACATCACTGTCACGTGGTCCATTGTTTCCTTCGCTAATATTGATTCGCTCGTGACACGTGATCGACTCACGTCAATCAAAGGAGAAGAAAACTCGCAAAAGGCGTGGATCAGAATATTTTCGGGGGCGACCCATGCAAAAAATGATTTTCTCCAGCCTTTGAGCAACCCTATCTTGAGCATACCCTGTCTTTGGACAAAGAGTTCAGGCACGCATCGTGTCAAAGCTAGGCTCTGGGGTGTGTCAGGGGTGCAGGAACGATGTGCTCCAAAAGTTGCGCTTTTACCCCCCCCTTCCCCAAGAAAAATACATGCAGCAGCCAGATTTGCATTTTTTCTGGATTGTGAGTCCATTTGCAAAACGACCCTGTGGTCTCTGAAGCAAACCTGAATGCAGAGGAAAAGTCTTCTGCAGGTCCCGTGAGGGCCGGGGCGCGGGGGGGGGGGGGGGGGGGGGGGGGGGGGGGGGGGGGGGGGCGGGGGGGGGGGGGGGGGGGGGGGGTGGGGGGGGGGTGGGGGGGGGGGGGGGTGGGGGGGGGGGGGGGGGGGGGGGGGGGGGGGGGGGGGGGGGGGGGGGGGGGGGGGGGGGGGGGGGGGGGGGGGGGGGGGGGGGGGGGG
>JAAUXT010141662.1_pt1 | contig 17240 bp, 18 predicted proteins | sample 7278171 | NCBI WGS metagenome assembly JAAUXT01 (sample SAMN14350112, study PRJNA611818) | marine sediment metagenome | isolation source: surface marine sediment (1.8m) | place: French Polynesia: Moorea | collected 2018-08
AAATGATCTTTGGTGCCTTTTCTTTCTGATGGTGTGGGCAAATGGGAGTTAAAACCTGAGGAACATACTCAAAATTAGCAACGAACCGGACTTTGCGGATCTCCCTCGTATGTCGAATGAGGGGTGGTAACAACACAAACGGTTCTGTTTCCAGTTCACAAATGCGCTGGTTGACGCTTGATTTTAGCACTGCAAAGGAAATGGAGTCTATTACATTCCGCTCAGCAATTGCTCAGGGGGTGATTTCCGTTCTCTTGAATTCAGTTTGACACAAATTGTCTCCAGAGCTCCGATTGAATTGATATCAAACCGATTTTCGTTGTTGCTTGTTGCCTTTTCTCCGTTCACGATGCTCAAATTTGTCTCAAGTTTGATAGAAACCCCGTGCTTCTCTTTCATTTACTCAAGAACATTGAAGCAGCTCTTTCCTGCAGTCGTTGAACAAGCAAGTTCTGTGGACGATGGTGGCCGGGCACACATTTCCTCCTGTCGAAACAAAGCATCTGTTCATCTCTCGTTTTGAGGCGTTCAGCTGTTACTCTCTGTAAATTAGGAGAATGCAATGTGTTGCACTTTCCTGCGGACGAAGACTGAGGTTGGGGACGAGCACATTTCTGTCAAGGAGCGCGAAAATCCAACCAGCAAAAAAAATCACACATAAAAAGAAACGAATTTCTGTCAGCGGCGCAAAAATCCGGAGGCAGATTTGTTTGGGGCTCATGGAGGCGCAGGCCACTGGACCCTGCTGTTGGATTCGCTGGAACATGATTCGACGAGTGGTGATCAGACCTGCTTCAGCAAAAATAAACAACACAAAACACCCTGGCTGCGCCAGGAATGCCTGATTCCGAAACACTGGCCCTGACAACAGGAGCTGAAACTCTGGAGGGGCGCACTGTGTACATGGCATGAGGGGGAGATCCTCTCCCTCTCCTCTCATGGGTCACCAACACAACAAAATACCACAGACGGGGTTCCATCTAAAGCCGCCATGTGCTTTGCCATTGTAGAAATTCCCCTCTTAAAATTTGTTCTTGCTCAGGATGCTCCATTTTTCTGACCACTCCTGACCCCTCTTGGTTTTTGGCTGAGTCTGACTTTGTACCCTGTTTTTCTCCTGTCCCAAGAGGATATTGTTCTGGTGACAACAAACCACCGTTCTGTGCACGGTTGTTCGTGGTCTTAATCTTCCACATACCAATTGAAGGATTGATTGGAAGTGGTCTCGGTGGCCTGGGCGGACAATGTGCGAATGACCCCTTGCTGATTGTTCATTGCTGAAAGTGCAGAAATCTCATTCAATGCCTGTCACTGGAATCCAGATTGTAGGCAAAAACATGTGGTAGGAAACACTATGTCAAACTTTTTTCTTTCGCTGTTTTCCATGACAACGTCACACGAAGGTAAACAAGGATTAACTCCTTCTGTTTAGAAAGAGCACGACCAGAAAGTGTTTGCCTCTCCTTCAAGTTGTCATTCACTCCAGCAGTCAGCGTGAATCGATTGTGTCTTGTAATTCCAGTCAAGTGGTTTTACCAAAACTACTCGTGAAGCACCCTCAGCACCATGTCAAACTTCCATTTTGCGTCGCGCCCGACACCAGCGCCGACCAGAGGTTTCTCCGGCGATGTCGGTGTCAAACCTTTTATCGTGGAATGCGTGATTCATGTGCACACGGGTCTGAGGTTTGACAGCGGGTTCTTGGTCGCTACACCATGTCTGTCGTCTGTTTTTGCACGAGTACACAAGTGAACATCTCCTCTGCTTTCTGTTGCAGTGAAGAAGACATATCATCAGAAAGCAAACTGATCAACCACTTGCTGGGGAGGTACAGCGTGATGGGAACGTTGGCTCGGCCCGTCAGAGACTCCAAGAAGTCCGTCACAGTCGACTTCATGATGACTCTCGTCCAGATACTTGACTTTGATGAAACCAAACAATTGATCATTTCAAACGTGTGGAAGAGTTATGTAAGTTCCTTCTGTTTTCGGTTTCTATTGAACGTGTCCTCCTCGACTGTCAACCTTCACATGCAAGAGTAGATTGATTGTCCAGCGAGGCAATCAGAACACACAAATTGCATGATCAGGCAACGAAACCGACCACATTCAGCTTCACTGTACATTATGACCCTCGTTTTCCGCACGTTTCGTCGAGCAAGCACAGGTATTGGTTCACACGATTTCAGCAGATACTGGTTTGGGGCTGGACCCAACCAGAACTCACCAGGAAGGCAACATGCAGACCAAAGAAGGGACTCTTGTGAAAACTGAATTTATTTGCCCGAGGCAGCTTCCTTTCTCTCCGAGAAGCTTTGCCGACTGTGGGGGTGGGGATGAGGTGGGGGTCGCCAACTCTGCGAGGAGTTACTGACCGAGGGGTCGCCAACCATGTTTGGGGCATTTCACTGTCCAAGGTAGGTGGGCTACTTTTGCAATTCGGGGTGGAAAATAATTGTGAGATTCAGCAATAATCGCCTTGTTTGCTAAGCCCTTTATGAACTTTCTGTAACTCTCTCTTGGTGATGAAACCAGCGGTGAGACATTCGAAGCTCCTTGTTCTTTTCAATCAACCTTCACACCACACCGTTGTTCAAAACAACCAAAGCTGGCTTTGATGTTCTGGCCCCTTGAGCGATTGTGCTTCACCAGTAATTTTCGCCTTATCCATCATGTCCTGCAGTTTTCAGTTAATACCAATCAAAACAGGTTCATCACCTCTTTTCTAATCACTGCAGGTTTTCCTCCCTAATGGCCGCAGTCCGGCTCTGTTAAGGCCCAAAATAGATGTCACACCGGGTGCAGAGGGCAGGATGGAGCTGGTGAAACAGCTGCTCGTTATGTATGACCCTCTGTGTTTCACAATTCCTTATTTGTATCTGCCGGCAAATGGAAGGCCCTATTTCCTTCATTTGCCATTCAAAGCCAGGTCAGCGAAAATGTCGCCTTCGTATCAAATATTCAGCACAGGGTCCGCAAATGTTATGCCAAGTGCTCTGCAGACGAACCCCGCGGAAACCACGTGAAGTTTGTGACACTGGGTATTTGTGTTGGAACTTTTGTGGAAATTTTTTCAACAGAAGATGAACCATGCCACTTTTCGCAAAGTTTTTCTTGTTGTCCATTTTCTTGCTTGAGAACGACCCTTTCTTAACGATTCTGTTGTTGGGTAGTTTATGATTTAATAACTGAGGTTGAGCTTTTATCGACATTCTTCGGTCAAGCTTTAATAACCATCCATTTTGAACCTCCCTCCGTGAGAGCTTTACACGCCCCGTTGGCTTGGTTTTGACGCATTGCTTTTTGAAAGGTCCCTTGATATCATCATGTTTGCCACTGCAAACTAACCACCAGGGAAACCAAGGGTCTTGGAAACAGCTTTCATGATTGCTGGATGGGAAATGGATGTTAACCTATGTCGTTCAAGGAGGCTGAAGTTGATCCAGCACATCAGAGCGCTCGGATCGTTTTGATGCATCGCTCGTACATTAAGTGCGAGATTCATATCGCTGGCTTTTCCACTGGAACCACACTGACAGCCATTTGTTACCTCATTGTGTCAGTATTTGAAATATGTTGGAACACGTGAAGAAAACAAGTTGTTCAAACGTTGCCACATCTCTCAAAGTACATCAACAAGATCCAAGCTGCGTGGGTCGGCAGGGAAGCAGCGACATCAATAACCAGACTGTCTCGTGATTCTCCTTGCGTCAATTGTAAACTTCGTCGCAAAAAAACTCCACTTGATCGATAGTGTTTCCCCACACGAAGCCTTTATTTTCCCCGGCTTCTCTCTTTGATTTTGTGAGTTTGATATCGACTTGGGCCTGAACTGAGCATCTGAGTCAGCTAAGCTTCCAGTGAATTCTTCATTCATCCCGTTCGCTTTTGAACCAGATGACCGACGTTGCTGTTCAATCACAAGTAAACAGATGTTAGTCCTTCGCAAATGAGGTCAAGCTGTGCCACAGGCAGTTTTGGCCACGTGAGATACTATCACACAAAAAGCATTTGGACGCCTGCACCGTTTTGGAATTGAGTTCATGTTTTATGCTTTGGAGTATCTGCACAAGATTGTCATTCGTTTTTCGGTTCAGATGCCCTTCGTGCTCTGGATCAAACATAAAAACAAACAATGAAGCTTTGGTCTTAGTTTTCTTCTTGACAAACAATGAAGCTTTGGTCTTAGTTTTCTTCTTTAACTTCTTGTTTTCATTCTTTTTTTTCAGTCGTGGTTGGACGAGCACCTGGTGTGGAATCCTGCAGATTACGGTGGCCTTGTTGATCTACGTCTACCTCCAAGCGCAGTGTGGACACCCGACATTGTCTTGTACAACAAGTACGATCTTTCCTTTAAATTCGCAAGGTTTCTGCTTGCCACTCGATGTGTATCTGTTGTCACAGTGGGGAGAGAATCAAAGCTGAACAAAACTGCCTGTTTGTCCATTCCCGGAAGTCCTTTCGGAGGTTAATTAGTTGCCCTTTGGCGAGCAGACAAAGAAATAAAACTAAACCTTGTGATGAAAAGTGCATGAAACCTTTTGTGGGCATTTAGTTCGCTCAAATGGGCACTGCTGCAGACAAGCAAGTAATTGCGATGTTTGTTCGAAAATTACAGCAGAAGTTTCTCGAAAAAGCTTCTCAAGGCAATTATTGCACGTGGCAGCATTTCTTCTGCTGAAATGGTTGTGGTGGATCTGTGTGTTTGGTAGGTGTGTCAAACCAACTCTGCCATGAACACTGTGACATGGTTTGTGTATCAAACTGAGTATCTGCACTTTGACGGATACATCGATTGTCATGCATGTGTGGTGTCGACATCACTGATGCCAGGGATATTGAGCAAATCTGAACACTCCCTGTATGATCTGTTGATCATCCAAACATTTTATTTTGCTGAGCCGCAGCATTTTTGTTGGTGTTTCTTTCCCCTTTTGAGCAATGTGTGCCCATTCAACAACATTGCAGTACATCAAGGATCATAGTACATAGTGTCAACCCGCCTTGAATGATTCACAACAGTGCAATTTGATGTAAAGAAACATTTCTCACAAAACAGAGAGACACGCGATCTTTTATGCACCCAGCTTATTGACTACATCTCACAGATTCTCGCGACCGTACCTTCCTTCTTGTGCAAAGAAGGTTCGGACGATCAGTGATTCGTGTCGCTTGCAGCGCGGACGAGCAGTACGACAGGGAGGTGCATCACGAGCTACTCGCCGTGCTGTACAACGGCACCGTCAAGTGGATTCCCTCTGCCATCTACAAGAGTTCTTGCCAGGTCAGTCTGTGCACCTTACACAGACCAACCGGCGTGTACAAACGCTTGACACACTCCATTGTGACACGCAACGAAGCGATCGATGTGTCGCCCTTCTAATTTCTCCCCTCTCGTCCAGGCTCTCGCTGTGCACCCGTGGTATTACTCATAAAATGGGGAGCAGAACAGTAGAGACCATATCACACACTCACGCACCACAGCACTATCCTTCTCGAATCTCTCACATCCAAATGCACACATTTTGCTCCACCCAATGAACGTTAATTGCACATCAATGCTGTAATCAAATGAACAAGGCCAAAGTAATGCTGGAAAAGTGTCGCTGGATCCCATGAAACAACGCCACTTTTGGTGTTGCACTGGCACCATTGATATCAATGATATCAATGGTGCAAGTTTTACCAAAAGTGGCGCCATGAATTTTCTGGGAAACGGCTGCACTTTTCCAGGGCAAGTTCGGCACAAATCATGATGAAGTTCTCTGAAGGAATCCACGTTGTTGAGCTTCAGATAGGAATTCGCACAACTGTTTTCCCTTGAAGTGAGACTACATCAAAAATTTGTGAGTTCTTGAGGCAACTTTGAGTGGAGAAAATAGGTTTCCTTTTTCTTTACTCAGGTCGACATGACTAATTTCCCATTCGACATACAAACTTGCAAGTTTAAGTTTGGGAGCTGGACGTATGATGGACACAAAGTGAATCTGAAATTTCTCAACAACGGTTCTGACATCGACTTTGAGGAATACACAGAGAGCTCTGAGTGGGAGATGATGCACTCTCGAGGGGAGAGGCATGTTCGAAAGTACCAATGTTGCGGAGACGATCCATACCCGGAGCTGATTTACTACATCACCATCAAGAGAAAAACTGCTTTCTACATAGTTGTGCTAATTTTGCCCTGCATACTCCTGTCTGGGCTGACTGTTGTTATGTTTTGGTTCCCACCGCAAAGGCCTGATAGAACTGGACTAGGTAAGTTCTTGTTTACCTATTTTGCGGGAAAAGACACGCAGCTGTGTGGATACGCTCGCATGTTTCTCGCACAAACTGACGTTGTTTGCTTCCATCTCGGTTTGGGTGAACATCGAAGGGGCGAACCCACACACAAGGAATGAACCGATTCCACCAAATGCTGCGAGATCTGTCGAAAGCGTTCAGGCGGTTCGTAACAGGTTTTTCGTGTTCCTTGTTACATGGTGTTTATATTTCACGACAGGAATGAGTTTGTTCTCCAGTTTCTTTGTGCTGTTACTCATACTGGTGCAATCTTCTCCTCCAACGTCACATTCCATATCACTGCTCGGTAGGTACAGATCATTGTACGTCCTGCAAACATTGTGTTCCGTCTGGTCCCAAGTTCAACGCGAAGCTGTTGCGTCTTGAAGAGTGAGGAAATGTGTGTTTCCACTTCTGTTTCAGGCGTGTATTATTGCATCAACATGATCCTGATAGCTCTTTCAACACTTTTATCAGCCATTGTCATTAACCTCTTCAAAGAGAAAGGAAAGAAGGTGCCTGTGCCAAAATGGATCTTGAAGGTAAATCTTCCTGATGGATGCAATTCTACGCACGTTTCAGGACAGTGAATTGTTCACATTCCATCGGGTCCCTCTCCGTATTGTCAAATAACTATAGGATTTTGCGCCAGTTGCATCAGAGGCAAAGTCAGCGACTCAAACGAACTGTCGAGCTGCAAACTCACAATCTGGTGCTTTCCCACTGAAACTCAGAAAATTCTGAAACAAACTTTGCAGTTCCGGAAGCAGTCGTGGTTGCGCCTCGTGCTGCGCGCTCAGGGGCTCATGGTCAACGAGAAGGGGAAGCGCCACGCGGCGCACTGCGACCCTCTTGCCGACGAGATGCACCCCATCGGCTGGTTCGAGATCGACGAAAACGGCACGCCCCTCGTCGAGTGGAGACTCATCGCCAGGCTGCTCGACCGCATCTTCTTCGTGTGCTACATTGTCGGCATGGGACTGTCTTTGATTTTGGTGTTTCCCAGATAGCACTGCTGCTTTTGAAGTCACGATTCTGCAGGTTCACACGGCGACTGGCAATTTCGATGGCCCTTTTGTGAAGATGCTTCATAAATCTTTCAACAAGAATTCCAGGTGTGCGCTGTGCAGTGATCGTGCAACCACAAGACGAGTGCGTGTTCTCGTGTGTGAATGTGTTGAGGCACAGGTCACGATTGTGGAACGAGTGAAAGAACTGCGTTGGAATCTTGTGACAGCTGTACCAGAACGTGTGAAAAGATGGGAGAAAATTCCCAAATGCTGTCGATTGTGGTCAATAATAATCTGCAGAAGAGAGTTGCATTGTGGTGCACCAGTCATTCTGGCGACGACAATCAATCACGTTTCCACCAACAAAGTCAATGTTTCAGTGTCAGGTCAACAGTGCGTGCAAAGTTTCTTTGGGTTGGCAGCTGATAAAACAAAATTTGGCACCAGATAATCGCAGACAGACTCCTCAGAATACAGTATGAATGGTGCTACTCAGTCGCAATGCCTTAGACACGGCCAGTGCGGAGAACACGATGTGTGAAAAAATGGTCATGAAAGAGGGACGTGTCGAATGCGCGCTCACAAATGTATCGTTTGCAAATGCCCGAAGATTTGAGTTTTCTTGCACAGTTTTACTTTGTTTGTTACCAGCTTTGCGCGGCGCACGAGTCAAGAAACTTTTGTGAACACTTCAAACATTTTCTGCTTTCACGTTGTCTTTTGGTGCATGGGATACACCAATCAAAAGCGAGATGCATCCACTCCAGATTTTTCTTCTTTTCTCAAGGTTGGTTTGAACCCAGCCCTCGTGCTGGTCAAGTATCTGTCTTTGCTTGCTGGCAAAACTGCATTTTCTTGACTTGCCAAGCTTTTGTTGATTCATTTATTGACTGATTGGTAAAGTGCAGAAGCTTGCCAAATTGCCAAAAGCAAAGTTTGCAAAACTAACCATCTGTGACATTTATTTTCATTCAGTTACAACTCTTCTGTAACATCTTGTGGAGCAGTTGATTATTTTTGACTGATTTGTTAACTTATTTATTGGTTATTCCCTCCAAGAACTTTATTTTGAATCAGACAGGACAAAACAGATTTGAACATTGACGTCGTGCGAAAGAGAACGGGGACGGGCACCGGAAGTTGTACGCAAAACAAAATTTCGAACAGCAGGGACCAAGCTCACGCACATACACATACACAACGATTTTCTGAAGCTACAGACTTTGTTCGCAACAAGAATCATACATAACCACAAAAAGCGCGAGATTATATTTTCTTTTGCTGTTCGTTTCCTCATTTCCTCCAAGCACGATGACGTTCGTACACGATCAAGACAACGGCTACACATGAGAAGTGAAATCACGTCAGGTACAGAAAATGCACAATTGTTGAAAAAAAAACCCGACATCATGTTTACAAATAAATGTGTGAGAAAAAGTAAGCTTTGAATCTTGTGCACGTGTGATAACTTCGATCTCCGACATTTTCTGATGGTTGCCTCCTGCAGACGACAGAGACGGTTCAACCACTGGGTTGAGCGGAAGACCAACTTTGGAATAAAAGGCTCGTGTTTGTAGAATTGATGACTGAAATGATACCGGCAGGTATTGCTTTTAGCTGTTGGTGTTTGTCCGTCTGCCCGTTGTCCTTCTTTTGGATGATAGTTGTTTGTTCTTGAAAGAAAATTGACTTTTCAAAATTTCCGATGTAACAGGACCACATTCCGACCAGGACCACATTCCACCGGTGGAATGTAGTCCTAAATTTTCCTAAATTTTGTTCTAAATTTTCAGGACCAGGTTACGCCCTGCCAGGACTAATCCTGACCTCACCCAATCCTACAGTCAAAAATCTTGACTGGATCCCAACCTCTTTGGAACTCAGTGGACATTTTTGCTACTTACTTGACATATTGAACTTCTTGTACCAGTTGGCAACCCCATATCCACTTTTATTACTTGGTGTTTTTGTTGGCTCCTTTCTGCCCCACATATTGTTCTGCCAGCAGGTTGTAGGTACAAACTTTCAGACATACTCTCTCTCTCTCTCTCTCTCTCTCTCTCTCTCTCTCTCTCTGTATCTCTCTATCTCTCTCTCTCTCTCATGGCAACTTGAAAGATCAACCTCCAAGTACTTCAAAGTAGCCAAACACCTTTGAAGTCCAATGTTGAAAATGAACCAGCCTCAAGTCCAATTTGGACATGTTTTCCCCTGCAAGCTGAGATCAGAGGCCTTCGTCTGGGCCTTTAATCACAATGAAAGTGATGCAAGAGAAACCGCAAACCAGACACCTTCACTTCGAGAAGGAAGATACATGTAATCGACGCGTATTTGCGAAATTTCCAGCATCGGGTCAAGAAGGCACCGACAGTAACAGACGAAATCCAACGCCCTGTCGGTAGGTTCCCGAAGACTGCATTCGCTCCGAAGGGATGTCGCTGTGACTGTGGTTCGCAGCTTCCGTTTTGTGATGGGCACATTTTGTCAATTTCTGTCAAGAAGCTAAGTATTGTCGTGGGCCACACCGAAGCAGGGAGATGAGCCCCATCGGACCATCCGCATCAGCAGAGTGCTTTGTTCGTATTCCTGCACGTACGACTCGTACACACGTCCTGATTTGGCAGCTCACATGGAAAATAATCCGGCTCTGGAACCTCGTAGAGTGCAGTACAGGCAAGAAAAAGGGTTTAAACCGATTTTCAAGGTCCAGACCACGAGCAGACCATCCACGTAGCTCCAATTCAGGGTTGGGTGGAGTGCATCTGAAAATCATATCCATATTGTCACGCGGTTCCTGGACATGTGACTTTGACCTTCAATCTGTGTTACAAATGTTTGTTCCCACACTTCCAAATTCAACAAAGTTACCTTCCCTCTGTTGGACAGTTAATTTTCTCAACAAAGAAAAATCAAGCGGCTGAAATATGCGAACGAAACGTGAAGAACAGCGATTTTGGTCACACGGGGCACTAGATGAACTCTGCGGTCTTTCTGAGACCAAATAGGTTCTCCAATCTGGCCCTTGCAGGTGCCTAATTGATTTGACATGTCCTTAGGTTCTCGCCTGCATTGGTGCAACTTGTTCAGCAACTGTGTGGCTTTTGCAGACATCGATGCAGGGAAATCTCATCAAGTGAGGTTGAGGCAGAAAACCGTTGGGGACGATATTGACATCTGGTAGAAGACAGCTGATCTGCAAAAAAGCAGTCACTGGGGTGGTATTGTCATGTTTATCATTCACACACACATGTCACAACACAATACTGGAAGCAATTCACAGCACGGTAAAAGTGCCATGGGAAATTTTCTTCGCTCAGCGCTCACGCCTCGCCGAGCTGCGGGTCTGAATGGCGCTTCGATATGGCTCGTTCGCATTGTTCGCTTGCGGCCCACGAGAGTCGCAACTGAAACAGGAACCGTCTTTGTGGGGTGGCGTATGTGTGTGTGTTTGTGTGTGTATATAGTGGCTCTTGAAAGGTACTAACATGTCCTTTCGCCTGAACGTCATCATGAACAAGGCGGACACGAAGGTGCTGGGCGCTTGGCAAGGGCGTGGTGACTGGAAGTAAGCCGACAGTATAATTGATTCACCAGAACCTTTCATTTTCGTGATGTGACTCAGTCATGAAAAACACACCTGCTTCGTCATTCATGCAACTTCAAGGGCCGAGATGCCAATTCACTTTCACGGCACTCAAAGCACCACAAATTCAGCATTGTCACGATGTGGACGAACATAAAGGCGCTGTTCTGGATATAATTTGATACCCTTGCACACCTTTGTACCGGCATGGAAGAACAATGAATCTGCTTCATGTGGGAACCGAGATCTGTTTTCGATTGATCAATACTCCAGGTTCCTGTACCTGGTAGCAGTGTGGTTTGCCTTCTTCTTCCGAACTGCAAGTCTGTTGAGTTCGTGTTGTTGTTGAGGGCAAATTTCTGCTCCGAACAGAATTATTCTATGACCTAAACGCGTATCAATCTACGGGAAGAATTCTAGTTTGGACATCTTCATTTTTATGTCATGGACAAACAAAACTTGGCGGCTGGACTTCTATCAGGACTTCCCGCTCCAACTTTGTGGAGTTGTGGTATTGGGGAGAAACCAAATGTCAAATTGTACCCGAAGCAAAAAAAGATGTGGTGGAGTCTGGTTTCATGTGACGATCCAACAAGGTTTGATTGACACAGGGAAACAATGTGTAAAGCAAGCCGTGCCCCACGGTAACTTTCCTTTTCCGTTCGGTCCTTTTTAGGGGGCGGTCGGTGGCTTCATCCTCCGAGTAACTCACGCCAACCACTTTCTTTCTGAGAGAATGTTGGCCCAGCTCCAACTATTTTGTCAATTTTCAAAGGCTCCTCAGATAACCTGGTTTCTTCCCAGTTCGTTTTTGCGTACTTTTTGCCTCGGTTCCTCTTTGGCTGGCCACTTTCAGAATACACAATTCCAACGTTCCTTTCTTCAGCAAAAAAATACGCATTCCACAAAGACGAGTGTAAATTTAAATTGCATTATCCAACGTCAACAAAAAGATTTGAAAAGCTTTGCCAGCGAAGCGATTCCCTGAAACTGCTTGAGCGAGAGACAACTTCTTCAAAACAGCAAGGAAAAGTTGGTGAATATTTGAACGGCAGCTGCTGGTGGAGTCCAATAACTCAGCCCAAGCGGTTGCATGTGGCAAAACTCTCTTGCAGCTTTCACAATAAATTGAATCTTTCCGCCACTCACTTCTTCGGTAAAAATTCAATGGCGACGTGAAAATAAAAAAGTACGCTCTTGTGCGAAAAATCTTCGTCCCATTTTTGAGAAGTGTTTGGTGCCACGTGGGGAAAGTGAAGTTCCATGGGCAAGCAGGGGCCGTCTCGAAAGTTTATTTCCACACTTGTCGTCATACAGGTTTTGTTATAAAGATTAGAAAATACAGTTCTGCTTGAGGGAAAACCTTTACAGCGCGATATTAAACTCTACATGAACATGAGTATATTTAGGTACTCATCAGGATGAATTCATCAACAAGTCCTGATATGGAGTGCACTTGCAGCTTTGTACACCAAGAGTTTCACAACTTTGAACTGCGTGTTCTCTCACATATGTGCAACACATTTCAACCAAAGACGAATCCTGTTGCGCAAGTCCTGCTGATCCAGGAGCAGGTCGCTCCTCAAGGAAACATGATTAAGGCATCAAAGGATCAAACTGCATGTGTCATGAGCTTCACACGCAACAATCCATGGTCCGTGGCTCACAAGCAGAAACCACTTCTGCTCAGGTCCAGTGTCCCTCCCAAACATGCAGGCACACCACAGCCCTGTTCTGCGTCCGCCTACCGCGGAAATATGAAGACAGTTGACAGAATGATGGCTACGAGATAGAGGACGAAGAAGATTCTGTCCAGTATTGCCGCCAGCGTTCTCCACCTGATGGTCGCCTCCGCGCACTGAACGCTGCGCCGCTCGTACGATCTCCCTGTGCGAGACCCGTTGCTGCTGTTGAGACACTCCATGTACATGCCGTTCTCGTTGGTGTCATCATATGAAAAGTTTTCAGTTGATACGAAGGACTTCACACAGAACAGGTTTGCGATGAAGTCAAGACGATTCTGGAATAGAAAGGAAAATTCACGTACAGAGAGACGTTGCATGTTGAATGCGAAAAGCACACATCAAACGATCAGCAAAGATCAGGCTCTTTGAAACTTACTTTCAGCAGCCATTTCGGCGGCTTGGTGTTGCTTGGTTGTCCCAAGTTGATGATCATAACTGACAGAATGGTTGACAGCGCTATCAGGACCATGTTCACACAATAATGAATGCCTGAGAAAGAAGCCACGAATTATGTTTCATATGCACTGGCTCTTTGAAACAATTTTCTTTGACAGAGCTTTCTCGTAAAATCTCTTTCCCGGTTGTCGGAAGACTGTGAAATAGACTTTGACTGGATGTGTCACTCTTTGTTTCTTCCTCTTGAGAGTTAATTGGTCTTTCGAACGTTGAACATTTGGGCGTTTTATTTAATTAGCTACCGTCGTTGAGAGCTCTTACCTAATCTGGAAATGGATGCTGAAGTGGGCGGTGACGACTGAACGAGAATCAGCAGTAAAATAAAGAAGCTGGAAAACAGGCTCATGCCTGAAAGCGTAACACACGTTCATCAGATTGACAAGCTGTGTAAACAACATCCAGTTGTGGAAAAGTACGGATTTTTTAATTTTACAGAATTTTGAAACTGGACTGAATTGAACACTTATCAATACACGCACATTCGCTTCACTGACAATGGAGGAAGACTTACCCACAGCGGTTCGATCAGGCCTTTGTGGTGGGATCCAAAACAACACCAAAGTAAGGCAAGAGAGTAAAATGCACGGTAAGACAAGCAAGTAAATGTAGAAAGTTGACTGGCGCTTCAGAGTGAGAGAGAAGATGAGCTCTGGGTACGGGTCCGTGTCGAAGAACGGGTAGCGCCGGACGTGCCGCGTCGCAGACGTGTTGAGAACATCCCACTCCGAACTGGGTATGTACTCGCGCAGGTCAACCACCTCCTGTGCAGAACATACAAAGCAGTAGAGATGTTTATTTCGACCCAAATGAAAACATTTGCCTGCGTTCACGTCATTTGGATCGTACTGCCACCTCCACATTCGTGTTTGCCTGATGAATCTGCACATTGTGCAAACGCCTAAAGTGCTCCACTGTTGAGAAATCGTTCACAATGCGTGATTGACAGGAAGCAGATAAACTGTGGTGTGTATGCGCAGCATATTATTTATTTTCACAACTTTCTGCATTGGTATCCACGATTTTGTCTCCCACAGCCTGATTCTGCAGTGCCGTCAAGACATTTTATGTTGCAGCTCGTACTGTGAATGGGCAAAACAGCGGACGTCGGACTTCAGCCTGTCGTTTTCACAGACTGGTGGGGTTTCTTTCTGCTTGCTTTTTTGGGAAGTGTGTGTCTCTCAGAAAATGATGCAATTGTTGAACGACGGGGATTTACTACAGAACTCTTGTTTGTTGTTGTTGTTGTTGTTGCTGTTGTTGATGACCCCCAAAACACACGACAGTTGTGTCCAGACACCCAAAAAGCGAGAACATTGTGACAGTCTACAGTTGCGGAGAATGCAAAATTTGTGGTGGTGAAAATGTACAATGTGAAGTCTACAGCATGTGAATCACAGCCCAATTCGGAGGAACTGGCATGGCATAAGTTAGAAGGCAGAATAGAAATCTGCACAAGCAAAGGAAGAGGAAGAGCAAGAAAGCAGAGTCGCAACTTACATTCATTACCTTTGATTCGAACAATTTCACGTCAACTTTGAGTTGATCGTAACTCCAAGACCCAAACTTGAAGAAGCACGTTTGTTCATCGAAAGGAAAGTTTTTCATGTCAATGGCACAGGAGCTCCTGAAAGGAAAGTAAATTCATTGGACTGCAGTTTCTTCCCTGAGCAGGTCAGCACTTTTCGAAAATGACCGTGATGAATATATATACGAGGGGAATCTCACTCCTCTCCGGTTTTTCGACGGAAAAAAATGGAAAACGATGTTGGAGACTTCTGAAATTTTTAATTGGCATCCTTTGGACAATAACCTTCATGCAATAACTAAAAACTTGAACATCCAAACATGCAAAGACACTAAAAAATGGTCTCAAAGTCCGAGTCAGCATGCTTCGCGTCGGTACCAATGCCTGACATCAATCATCTGATTCCTCCGATTCTGAAGAGCTGTCTTGAGGGAGATGGGCCAAATTGAACTGGGTGTTTGTGCCCTCAAAATACTCCCCCCCTGCCTCCACACACTTACTCCACCTTACAGGCATATCGTAAATTACCTTTTCGAACACATCACTTGGGAAAGCACGCAAGATTTTCCGGATTTCTGCCTGCAGAACTTCAACATTGGCAAACTTGCAGTCCCTCAGCTTGGCCTTGATGGCAGGAAAGGCCCAAAAGTCGCAAGGAGCGAGGTCCGGACTGTAGGCCAGATGGCTGAGAAGGTTGATCCCCTGCTCTCCATAGTGGGCAATGGAAGGAACAGACACATGTGGAGAGGCGTTGTCCATGTGGAGAACAAAGTCACGATTTGTGTTGCCATCGAACCCCCTCTTCCACAAGATTGGTCTCTTTCTGCGAATGCTGTCCTTCAGCCTGTTCACAATGGGGATCCATGTGTCTGTCTTGATCGTCTCTCCTTTTGGCATGAATTCCAGATGGACCACACCTTTTGTGTCAAAGAATAAAATTGCCATTGTCTTCTTGACCACTCGTGCATGCAAAGCCTTTTGTGGCCTGATGGAACCCTTCTTCCTCCACTGAGATGAAGACTGTTTGGTGGCTGGATCAAAAACGTGAAACCAAGATTCATCAGTTGTGATGATCTTCTCCATCAAGTCGTGGTCTTGCCTAAAAAGTGCCAAATTCTGCTCACACAATGTCACTCGATGTCTTTTCTGTTCATCTGTCAAGATGCGGGGCACGAACTTTGGACTGAGTTTGTTCATCCGGAGATCCTTCTTCAGCAGGCGATGCACACTGGACCTTGAGATCCCTGTCTTCTCACTCAGTTGGGTCAACGTCATGCAGCTATCCTTCTCCAACAACTTCAGCACCTTCTTGGAATGTTTGAGTCTGTTCCTGGGTCGTCCGGATCGCGTAGCATCTTTGGTTGGGGTCCGCATGTCACCTTCCTTGAATCTGTTGAACCACACACGCACCTGAGTTTTTGACAAAGCTGTCGGCCCGTAAACTTCCACCAGTGATCTCCATATGTCCATGACACTTTTCCCAGTTTTCTGCAAGAATTTGATGGTTGCCCTCTGGTCCTGTCAAGTGGCTAGGGGGGTGAAAGCCATCCACAACAGCAGAAACCAAAAAAGAAACAACATTGTGGTAGACCGCACATAGACAAACACGTGTCGCCTCCACCAGTTCGATCAGAGATCGCAACATTCGACCTCCATGCACTGTCTCTGGCATGTGCGGACAGAGATCAAAGCATGCTGGTCGCATGCAAGCATGTCCCAGGTCACCCTCTGAAAAATCTCAGAATTCTCCGACCACTTTGACTCCCGCAAATTGACGAAAAACCGGAGAGGAGTGAGATTCCCCTCGTATATTGCAAAAAACAACCGTTAAGAACAAGAAGCAAAACATACAGAAGACTTCGTTCATTTTGTGTGAACGAGAGAAAACCCCTGGCTGGACGGATAGAGAACAGTGGTCACGGGTTTGAAAGAGAACCGTGGTCACGCAAATGTCCAATATCTGTGGAGAGCTTTTGTGCGGAAACAATCAGTTTTGGGAGAGGAGAGATCGAGTGGACAAATTTAATCCAACCCAATGAGGCGACAGCATACCTATAAATGGCCGGAGGTATCCATTTTACGGTGCCGTTAAAATACACGGCGACCAGCTCCTCGTGTTGTTTAATCTGCTCGTCGGCACTGCAATTCAGAACAGACGACATTAAAAAAGTTAGTCCGACTCTATCAACCCATTTGAGAGAAAACCAACACGTATACAACTGCATGACAACCGCGTTTGGTACAAAAACACACACAGCTTCATTGTCTGACGACAGTGGACAGCTGATACTTTGTGAAAAGCCCAACACTGTTTTGTGTGCATGTGCGTTCTGGTGAGTTGATTGTCGTATCTTGCTTGACTTACTTGCTAATCTCCCATAGAACATCACAAACAGACGTGTGCACTTAGATACCAAAGTTCTCTTCCGATCGTGCAGGAGTTTCACTGAACCGTATGTATAGGATAACTCCCGAGCACGAGACTGATACTGTGTGAGAACAACTCGAGTGGCTAATGCCACTCGAGTTGTTCTCACACAGTATCAGTCAAGTGTGAGGGAGTTATCCAACATAGCTCACAGATGAGGGTCGCTACTTGCTCAGCACATGACCCAGATATTCAAAGTAATACACAATAGC
>JAAUXT010100473.1_pt1 | contig 17236 bp, 18 predicted proteins | sample 7278171 | NCBI WGS metagenome assembly JAAUXT01 (sample SAMN14350112, study PRJNA611818) | marine sediment metagenome | isolation source: surface marine sediment (1.8m) | place: French Polynesia: Moorea | collected 2018-08
AAACAGGGCAACCCAAACAGGGCAACCCAAACAGGGCAACCCAAACAGGGCAACCCAAACAGGGCAACCCAAACAGGGCAACCCAAACAGGGCAACCCAAACAGGGCAACCTGGAGGTAGTGTCCACCAAAACCCTGTCTGCAGCAGTTTCATAGTGAAGAAGAGGGTCAATTTAGGATTTTTTTGGCTTTATTGGTTGAATTTGGATTGAGGATAATTGTATGGAAGGAAAATGTGGAGTTCAAATATCTGGGTCTTTTTCTCGGTCAGAAAGTTCAAACTGGGAAGGGTTGAAAGTTTGGGATTTGCTTGCGCAAGCTGGCCAAAAAGTTCAAATTGTTCTCACAAATTGTTTTGTTTTTCAGAAAATGCAAATATTTTGGTGAAAGAAGTTTATTGATAAAATGTTGAATGTTCTTTGGGTGTTTGAGTCCAAGTGTTCAATTTTTCATTTTCAAAAAATATACCTGGTTTATAGGTGGGGTCAAAGTTTGGTTGAAAATTCCGATTTATGAAAATGTGCAAAGTAGTTGTTTGGGCAAGAGCTGGGTTCATTTGTGTGTAATTGAGGATGAAATGGTTCTTTTTGGTGTTTTTGTGAATATCAGTTTCAGTTATTTTGGGTGTTTTTCAAATGAAAAGTGAGGCATGTAACTTGAGACTTTATCTGGAATGGTGTTGGGTTCATTTAGTTCAAATGAAAGTCGAAGCAGCCTTTACCAAACTGTTCAAAATAGATATTTGGAATGGACTTGGGTTCTTTTATTTGTAATTAGGTGTGAGAATATTATATCTTTGTAACTTTCTATTCTTTTGGGTTCATCAAAATTGAATGCAACATTTTGACACCATTGTGGAGCTCCTTAAATTACTGTGGCGTCCATTTTCGAAATTTTTCGCTTGCAATACTCTTTTGGGGTCAGTATTGGGTGGGTTCAACATGTAGCTTTGATTTTTCCAGCCCGGCACCACCTCACAGACACAGCAGTGCATCCCACAGTAAAAGTTTTATGGATTCATAACAATTTTCACAAGGAAACAGCGCTAGACTGGAATACATTTCCCAGATATTGTGACAAAATATTGTTGGAAATTGTGAAGCCATATTTCCCATCAATTCATTTGCAATTTCCACAGTGTTTCAACTTCAGTTCATCTTCCTCAGGTGAAAGCAAATTTTACATTGAAGTTCATGCTCTGACATCTTATTGTTCCTCATATTTTGAGGCAAAAGTGACTTGGTATCAAGCAGCCAAAATGTGCAAAGCAGCTGGTGGAACACTGCCAGTTTTCAGAGACAGAGAAGAAATGGAACAGTTCATTGGCTTGTTGAAGCTATCACCATACAAGACAGTTCTGGGAATAGGCATGAGAGCAAAAAAAACTTTTTTTGGACTAGATGTGATAAAATTGCAAGAAAAGGACCCTTTCACTGAAGCATCTATTTATCTCAAAGCAGCGTATGATGAGGATCAAATTGCTGATATGAGGCTGGGAACTTTACCCAGAAACAGTACAGCTTCACCAGAACAGCTCCAAATAATAAATCTTGGATTGATGTTTCATCCAAACACAAAGGCAAGAATGAAATGAAAAAAATAACAAACAAAAGGAATATTGGCTTCCAAGTGATTGCATGACTGTTATTTTAACTGTTTTCAGGGATCTTTCTTTTGGCAAAACCATGACCCAGTTTCATATCAGCAGTGGAATTATGGTCAAGACATGCCTGAAACTCTTCAATATTTCACAAAACAATTTTACAGTGAAAGTACAAAATTCTATCACAAATGCAAATATATTAAAGAGAGAAAAATGCACCTTATTGTGAGGACTGATCCCATGGCACAGAAACCAAAGCATAGAACTTCCAGACTGCACAGCTATTGCACAGCTATGGTGTTGAATAATCTGGCAGAACCTCAATGGGTACCTGTGATGTGCAATAACTCCCTGGCTCAGGTTGTTTTTTGTCAAATAGAAAAGGACACAAGGTTTCAACCTTTGCCACAAAGTCATAAAATGTTTCAAGGTAGCAATCTGTCTTGCAACAAAAATACTTTGTTGCTCAATGAATTGTGTGTATCCTTTGAATGGTGTACAGTCCTCACTGCATCAAAACTTTCCCTCCAACTCAAGCAATTCCATGATGCCACTGGTTTGCAAACTGTATTTTATGCTGTGAGTGAACCATTTCCACCATACTTTTTGAAAAACCATTCATGCATTGTAACTTTCAGCAAGTGTTCAAGGACATTTAGACTTCAGGAAGACCTGGTCATGGCTGATTCTGTTGAAGCTTTCTATGTTCACACAACCAATGTGAAAAGACACACCAGACCAGGGAATGTTTACCAATGTTCAGGTGGTGAATTCATATCAGCCATATTTGTTTGTGATGGCAAAAAACAGTGTTCAAGTGAAGATCAAGAGGAAGAAGGAATTGGGTGCACTACTGAAATGTGGGCCAGTAAATTCAAACATGACATCAAGTTATCTGTGAGGAAAGGTCTGTCTGCAAGTTGTCTTGGCAACTGTGTAAAACGACATCTGCAACTCAGTAACCATACCAAAACAGGTGGTCAGGCCTCCTTCCAGAGAGTCTACACACCAGGAAGGCTAAACGTTTCAGTTTCCTTTGGAAATATGTCTCAATCAGTTGAGGATGAAACAACCAATGACAGACCTGTCAACAACTGCCAAAGACAGGGACAACTCTCCTGTGGCTATGGCAGCCATGTATGTTTCAATATTTCTCAAATATGCACTTTCAAAGTGGATTTTAGTCACCAGCTGATGATATGTAGAACAGGAAAACATCTTCAGAATTGCTCAAGTTTTTCATGCAATATCATGTTCAAATGCCCAAATTTCTACTGTGTTCAGTTTTCCTACATTTGTAATGGGAAGTGGGATTGTCCTGGAGGTGTTGATGAATCTGCATTATCTGGGTGTGCCATGCAGAGAAAATGTCCAAACTTGTTCAAATGTGCACACAATTACAGGTGTACCCATCTGGAGGATGTATGTGATGGACACACAGACTGCCCACATGGTGATGATGAATTATTTTGTTCCCTCAAAATGGCTAAGTGTCCACTACAGTGCAAATGCTTGCTTTTCTCTATTTCCTGCATCAATTTTGCCCTGCTCCACAGGGAACACTTCTCCTATCACAACATATGGTTCAGAAAGACACTGTTTGGTTCTTCAAGAAATTTCATTGATTTTTTCTCAAATGCAGTCCTGCTAACAGTGGTTGATTCTGGCCTGGTACATGTGTGTCAGTCAGGGTTAAAGATGAGCAATCTCATTATGCTCAATGTGAGCATGAACTCTGTGGCAACATTGGAAACTGGATGTTTTCAATCTTCAATTCAGCTACAGATCCTAGATTTGAGCAGAAATATGATACAAACAGTTCAACAAAATGCATTTACCAATATTTCTGAGTTGATGCTTTTAAACTTAACTGGAAATGCTGCAACTGTTCTCTCAAATATGGCATTCTCTGGTCTACAGAGGATAAGGTTGTTGTCTTTAGATTTTCAGAGCACAACTTTTATTGCAAAAAACACATTTGAAAAGACTTCAGTTGATGTTCTTCAGACAGACAGTTATCATCTGTGTTGTTTGATGGATGTGAACTGCACATCGCCTTTTCCTTGGTACATCTCTTGTGCTTCTCTTTTGCCAAATAAAGCCATGAGAGTTACATGGTATTTAATGTCTGCCATAATAAGCTCTGGCACATTGGCATCAATCATTCATGAAATATCACACCAGAAAGGACTGGACAAAATTGAGGCCAATGGAATCACAATTATCTCAATCAACATTGCAGGATATGTTTACATACTACCTTTATCTATTCTGTGGGTTGCAGACCTACACTATTCATATAATATTGTTCTAAAAGAAACAGAATGGAGGTCCAGTGCTCCTTGTTTCACAGCTTTTGGGGCAACACTAAAGTTCAGCTTCATCAGCCCCTTCCTGCTCAGCTTTTTGTCCTTCTCAAGATGGATGATTGTTGTTCATCCAATTGACACAGATTTCAAAAGAGCTAATTTTGTTCTCAAATGCATTTCTGCTCTTTTCGTGCTGAGTACAGTGGTGGCCTCTGTATTGACACTCTCTTATTTTCTGCATGAACACTTGATTCCTGTGGTATTGTGTTCTCCTTTTGTTGATCCAACAGATTCCAGTACACCAATTGTGGTGTTTACTGGGACAGTAGCAGTCACACAGACAGTTTGTACTGCTTTTATCATCTTAGTTTATAGTTTTATGGTCAGAGATTTTAAAACATCACAAGCAAGTGTTCAGAAAGTATCCAAAAGAAAATCAAATGCTGCACTTTATGCACAAATCATTGTATCTGTCTTTTCTAATTTGCTCTGCTCAATTCCCTGTGGAGTCATCTTTCTGACATGTTTGGTTTTGATGAAATATCCTGTAAATATACCTGTGTGGACAACCATACTTGTCATACCTCTTAATTCTCTGGTTCATCCTTTTCTTCATTTGGTGGCAGCATCAAGAAAATTCCTTTCATCTCACAAAGGGGGACCAGGTGTGTCAGACCTTCAGCAGAAAGTGGAAAGAAAATGGCTATGAGATGTGGGACAAATATGAATAAATTTGCCGCTGGAAGTTTTGTTGTTTTTTCTTTTTGGACCACTGCACAAAATATGAATATATTTGTGGCAGTGCAGCCCTTGACATGGATCCAGTCCTTGGAGGGTGTCCAAGCAAAGTATTCTTTTCTATTCTACCCCATACAAAAGCCTGATGGTGGATCTTCTCTCCCTTCAGCATTTGGCTCCCTTTGATATTCAAAAGATTTCAAACAAACAAAGATCAGCAACGATGCACCTTCAGAATTGGCTATATGTAGCCAGAAGATTGGGACGAATGTCTTATTGTCTTATTGGTGCGATTCAGGTTCTGTGTGTGTCCTTTGTATGTTTTGACTGATGGCTGTTTTGTTTGAAAGGGGATTGTTTTATCTCGTTCAGTGAATCATGTTGTTTTCCCTAGAAAATTGAACAAGAAGCAGTGCTCAAGTTAACTGCAGTGCGAATGTTGTCGATTCTTCCTTGTCTTCCTCGTCTTCCACAAGTCATGCAGGCCAGGTGGGGGGTCCAGGCAGGGGGAGGCGGAGGGGGAGGGGTGTCCGGGGGCGGGGGACATTTCATCCACCTTGCTACCACATGGTGCTTCGCCCCAAAGGGACTTCACACAATGACACCTGTGCACAAAATGCACACACACAAACATACACATACACACACGCACACACACACACACAGACACAAACGCGCGCGCACACACACCGTCATCAATGCAACACAACCTGGGAGACGCAAGGTCACACAAATGACAGAACAATCAGTGGAAAAGAAAATCGCCGTTTCTTTTGTCCCTATCAATTATTAATTAATTATTAATTTTATTAATTTGGTGGAGTGTGGTTGTTTCATGTTAAGTTTTTTGTTTTTACTAACAAATTCATTTTGTCCCCCCCCCCCCAAAAAAAACACTGGTGTTCTTCCTCCCAGACGCAGCAAACAGTTTTGTCAGCACATGCAAATGAAATCAAACCCTGCAGCAAAAATGATCTTCAGTTGAGTCATTTCCTCAAATTTGAGGGAACTACCTTTCGTCAACTAACACAATACACACTAGAAACATCAAAATTCAAACTGGTGCTTCTTTTTATTGCACCCATGTTCCTTGTCTTCCTTTTGTCATTGTTCGTGGGCTATTGATGCAGTTGGATTTTCAAGATGGCTGAAAAGTTTCAGGGAATTTGCTCAGTTGAGATGCTCCACAGAGATGGTGCTGGTCATCTGGAGATTCCTCACTCAAGCTGAAATTCTGTAGCCACTGAATCCAACTGAGTACTCAACCTCTCCAACCTGAACTTGTTGTCCATTGTAGCTGACCCTCACTGCTGCACCTGTGGTAAAAAACAATGGATTTGGACAACAGCAAAACAGTACTGATGATGCATTTCTTTGACATTGTGCACTCTAAAATCCTTTTCAACTCAAGCTTTATTCCTTTGTGAGGTCAAAATGGAGGAGACAACTCTAGTAATTGCGTTGGGGCCAGAAATATTTTTTTCACCATTCATGAAAGAGTAGCGTCCATGAGAGAAGACACACCCACCTTCAGCCATGACAACCAGTCCACTGCACCCAACCATCTGTTCTGCCTCTCCCCGCGCCACACACACTTTGCCTGTAGCTGTGCCAGAAATCTCTATCCCTGTGCTGGGTCCCAGGGCAGGAGTTCTCATGTAGACATAGGCAGAGAAGTAGTACAGGCCGGCTGTACCAGGGGAAACAGTGAAGTACCCGTCAGTTTCACTGAACCTGCAATGAGCAGTAGATGCTCAAGATTCCATGTTGCACCGTGTTCCCCAACTTCTGTGGAAAGAAAACCAGGCCCACGGGGCTCGCGTGATTTCCGGTTGTAAGTCTGGACAAGGGACTTGGAACATTGCCAAACTTGCAAGAACTATATTCATATCAAATTCCTTCCTGGCATTGGTCCTGGATACAGAATAAATCTGCAGATCAAATATGAATAAAATGGTTTTTTTCTGGTGAAAGACCTCTTCACAGAAAGGCTTGCTTGACCAGCAGCCAGCGCAAATTAGCAAAAGAACAATTGTATCATTGTGGAGAGTGGTTGTTTAATTTGGCCCTTGAATCTCAGTTGTTGATGAATCTGACCAAATTCCTCCACAAGTAACATCACAAACAACCATCATTGGTCAATTCACAACTTTGTGTACTTCAACTCACCCATTCCCCAGGTTGGTCACCACATGGGGGAAGAGGATGGTCCACCCTGTCCCAGTCCAAGCTGCAGATGTCCTCACAGCATGAAAGGCAACAACTAAAACAGAAAAGTCATTCATCACTTGCTCTTTGTTTGTGTTTCTTTGCTCTTTGTATTGTCCTGTCAACAAGAAACCCAATACAAAAAGACAGGACAAGTAAAACTTCGCATGACTCAGTGTCACAAAAGAAACACAGGAAGCAATGTCATTGATCTTCAGCACCAAACTTCAAAGCAACAGAAAAAAAATAACTTTACACACCTGTAGACTGATTTGAGGCCTGTTCTGCTTGATCCAGTCTGGCCCTCAGTGCTTCAGCTGTCTGGTTCAAACTCTCTGAGTTCCTCTTACACTCAGCGATTGCCTCAGCCTGCTCAGCGATGGTCTCAGCTTGCTCATTGATGATGTTGACATGGTCCTCGAACTTGACCAGCAGGGACGTGATTTTGCTCCTGTGTGCAGCCAGGGCAGGAGCCATGATGGCAAGTAGGATGAACTTGGGCCAGTGTGCCATGACTCAAGCCGATTGTCCTCTTCACCAACAAGTCTGCCAAAAAAGTGTGTTGCACGTGGCGATGGCATCTTTTGCGACAATCTTGTGAAGCAGGTGTCAATATTGTGGGTAATAAGTTTGTCACACAGACTGGCTTTGGCTGTGTTTGAGCAATACTCACCCCTCAGAAGTGTCCTCAAAGATGCCACTGAGCAAAGGATTCCTTGAAATGGTGGGTCTGGAGAAGAGAAAGATTGAAGATATGCAAGTGTCCACTCTACCTCACAAGCGAAAACTGGAGAAAAATTGGAATAGATATATACACCTATTGATCAATGAAAAAGTCCATAAAAACTCTTTGGTTTCTGAGAGATGGACAATATGAGTCCAAACAATGGATCCATTTGCTTTGTTCTCATCTCAATCAGGATTTGTTTGTGAGCTGAAATGAATCCAAAAAAGCTTTCACTCTTTGTGAAGCTAAGCACAATAATGATGAGTTTTCATGTCGTTGCTGCCAAAGCGCTGTACACTCCAAGGGAGTCAGTGAACTCTGTTTACACAGGGTGCAAACAATCATACAGAAAAATAAATAAATGGCTTTGCAGGTCACAGAGATCTCGGAAGCCCACACCATGCTTATTAATCTGTAAGAGCCCATACCATGCTGTTTAGTCCATAGCAAACATCAGTACCACCCTGTTCTCTCACAAGCACCAAAAATTATTTCAACAGCCCTTGAAGCAAGATTGACCCAACCAGTCAGAATGTGAGAACAGAGATGTTGCCTCCTCGGTGCCAGAATTGTAAAGCTCAATTTATATTTATATTTATATTTATATTATCATGCGTTTTGCGGTATCATTGACTCCTGTGTCCGCACATTTCTTGCCTCAAGAATCAATTCCCAGCAATGATCTGCAGCAAGCTACCTGCATCACATTGGGCGTCATGTTTAACTTTGATGCCACCCACGACTTTTGGGCGTCATGTTAAAATTTGACACCACTGAACATTTTGCCACAAAAAACAGAACGCAACAAGCTCTAAATGAAGCCACTTTATTGATACTTATGCTGTTTCTCAGGCCATGTATGCCAAGCCCTGCCATGAGCACAAACAAGGCTCACATGGAAGGGGGGTCCTGGCAGAAAGGGGGTCCTGGTCATTGAACAGAAATCTTTGAGTGCCCCATGAGACTTCAGAGACATAACAATTTTATTTTTCCATGGAAATCTTCAATCCTGGAATGCTTGTTGCTATCAGCTTTATGAAGATTTGAAGATGCCCACAACAACTGTTGTTGTGTTGTTCTGTTTGTGTTGATTAGTTTTCAGATTTTATCCCTTTTCCATGAGTCTTGTGTGTGCACGAGACTTGGGTTCAACTGAGTGGTACACTTCAACTTGCCCAGGTCAAGTTTTTCTTTCACCTGCACATACGTTTTCCAGAAAAGAAACAGAAACCAAAGAGAATTCTCAAGTCTTGTGCTGGGATGGGCAGAAAGGGAATTTTCTTCTTTTACTTGTTTGAAAGCTTAAAATTCCCTGGTCAATTCAGTGGAAGGCTTGTGGACTCTGGTTCATGGAAACGGTTCAGATTGTAGGAGACTGACAATGGAGGGATGTTCCCAATCTGGCCTTGGCTTCCTGCGCCTGATTTACCAAAGTGAAAATGACAGGGTGTGGGAGAGAACTCTGTGGACTGTTTCTAAATCAAAAAAGCTGCAACTCGGTCTGTGTCAGGGTTCTAGGTCACCCAAGAAAATATGAAATTGTTTTCTGAGGTCAAGTGATATGATGTGATGCTGCCAAAAGGTCAATTTAGAGCACAAAGCCACAGTGTTGTTGCTTGGTGAGAACAGAGAAACTTGTTTTGCTTCTATTGTTTTCATCCCAATCTGGGTTTTGGCTTTGAGAAGTGGACTTGTTTGTTCTTTTCAAACAAATTTCAGTTATCCTTTTGCCTTCCACTCTTATTAAAAATTTATCATGATCACATTGAGAGGTTGATGTACCATGCCTTTCATCTCCTGACATTGTTCTCTGGGTCCTCAGTGCAGAGAGTCAATGTATTGTAGGAAAACTCCCAACAATGTGACCACAAAAGCTCCTCTTTCTATGTGCAAGTTTGTGGCTCCAACACACTGGCCCAGTTTCTGCTGGACATGTTCTCACCAAAAACTTCATTCGGAAGTTCACGTGTGTAGAAAACTGGCCCAAACAGTGTGCCATTTAGGGGGAGGGGCGAAAGGGCGTTCCACCATGATTTTTGATCTCCCTGATCCTGCTTGTTTTCCAAGGACTCAAACACCTGACCCTTGATGTGCCTTTTGATCCTCACATACAACCAAAGGTCATATGGAGCGACATCAGGGCTGTACAGGGGGTGGCCATGTTTGGGTTCAGGTGTGGATGCACAATATCTGACCGATAAACAGTGCTGAGTGAGTGAGTGAGAGAATGAGTGAGTGAGTAAGTGAGTGAGTGAGTGAGTGAGTGAGTGAGTGAGTGTGTGAGTGAGTGACTGAGTGAATGAGTGAGTGAGTGAGTGAGTGAGTGAGTGAATGAGTGAGTGAATGAGTGAGTGAGTGAGTGAGTGAGTGAGTAAATGAGTAGTCAGGAAAGAAACCACAAGAAGCCAAACTTCAACTGCCACTTTATAAATCATCATTTCATTCATTTTCCTGTACAAAAAAAAAACAAACACAGATGTGCCAAGCTGCAAAGGAATTTCCTAGCAACTATTTGTACCAAAAAGTAAAAAGTCAAGAACTGGCTGTTTTTAAGCCTGTTTTTCATATCAAAATAGGATTGTGGGTGTCAATTGCTTTTTGGATTGTCTGCCACAATTGAATGACAGGGGACATCACACCTGCACTTGCCCTCAGCACTGCTTCTCTTGTTTTGCTTCTGTTGTTCTCATCTAAATCAGGGTTTGGCTTTGAGAAGTTGAGTATTTTGTTTGTCTTTCTCACACAAAAACCTGTTCTCCCAGAGTTGCCTTTCTCCTCTCATCAACAAATCATGATCCCATTGTCAGGTTGATGTATGAGCTTTTAACCTCCTGTCTATGTCAACACTGAAGCCTCGTTGCAATATTCCAAAGGTTCATAGGTGCATCAAGGACTTTGTCCAAAAAGCGCATTGCACTGCACTGAAATCGGGAATTGAGCGCGGAGAGTCAATACCTTTCCGAAAAGTCACAACAATGTGACCTCAGAAGCTTCTCATTAAGGGTTTTCACGTTGGTGACGCGCACGTCAAAAAATTGACACCCGTGTCAAAACGCTCCATTGGGCGTCATGTTGAATTTTGACGCACGCGTCAAAAATTCTAACGCCGCCCAACCGCGCGTCACCAACGTGAAAACCCCTTTAGCTGTTGATTCCAACGCAATGGACGCATTGTTGTCACGAAAGTTCTGTCAGGGTGTTGAAGGCTGGTCCCCTGCTTGGAGGGTCCCCCAGGAAACACAAATGTGGTCGAAACGTGCGCCTTTGAGGGGTGCGGATGACAGGGCGTCGACCCTGAGTTTTGCGCTCGAAATATTTGAGAAACTGGGGACCGAGCGAAAGTCGCTTGCACACACCTGGACAGGTGCGAGAAACACACAGATGCCAGAGAAGCAAAGTGTCCATTTTCTACACAGCTCCAACAGAACAAGTTCAGCCAAAATTTAAACCCCGCGACTGAGAAATTTTTGGGCAGAATGAATTACAGGTGCATGGCAGACCGTCCTGCTCCTGTCCTCATCATCCCTATCGCTGCATCAGTATCACATCACATGTGGGATGTAAGGCGCGAGAACTTACTTAGTGCACCTCACATTGGTTTGAGGTGATGACATGTAGAGCTGCGGCAGCGGTAGCGGTAGCGGCTGCAGAAGGAAGTCACCATTGACCGCCATTTTCTGCATCAAGAATCAGCTCCCATCAATAATCTGTGGCAAGCTGCTTGTATCACATTGGGCATCATGTTAAATTTTGAGCCCACCCAACATGCAGAACGCAAAGAGTTTGCTGCAGCTCCACCTGAAGTCACCTTAAGAGTATCATGACTACTGTGGCTACCTGACAGGGTTTTCACGTTGATGATGCCTCATGTATTTTTGACATCGACCTCAACATTTTGCAGTCACTGTACACCATGGCAACAGTTTTGAAGTCAGCAAATATTGGTCCAGGGAGGTTTTTACTGCATGTGTCATGCAGTGAAGTTGTGCAATGAACAAATAACGAAGGAAATGTTATGTGATAATGTAAAGTTACAGTCAACAGGAACTGTAAAGTTACAGTCACTGCAGTACATATTGACTATAACTTTGATGCAGTGCCAATGTCAAAAGAAAACTGCAGTCAACATCAAAAACGTTGCAGTCCACATCAAAGAAAGCATGACGGCGTCATCAACATGAAAACCCCTTGATGATTCAGGGGAGGCACCCCATTCGTCAGACACAGCATCTTTTCACTGTGGTGGCCACTGTACTCTGGGATTTACTTATTGATTCAGAAACACAAAAGTGGGAAAGTGCATCCACGTACAGGTTTGTTCTCCCTTCTTGGAACAAAGTCTGAAACAGACAAAAATGGCAGAACTTGCAGAAATTTGACCACTGGTGTGCTTCAATGTGGAGTTGCATGGTCATTGATAGGTGGCATGAGCATACCCAACCAAGAGTGTAGTGCTGCAGCATGAAGGAGTTCTGGACTCATAATCAACATGCGTTCTGATTCCTCTTATTCCACAAGGTGCGAAATCAACAAGTTTGGATGAATCTTCAGTGTATATTTTTTCAGAACTGAATCACAATTGGGGTACAACTCTATGTCACACAAGTTAACCTGACTCCAGCCAGTGACATTCGCCTCATGAGAAGCCAAGAGAATACTCATGGGGATACTGCTCCTGAAAGATACTGAATGATCAGTTCACTGCTTTAACCATTTCCAAAAGGATTCTCCCAGTCTCTCATCTTGCCTGACATTTCCATTGACTTTTGCAGAATGTTGGATGGATTTGTACCTGCTAGTATATTCCTCCAGCATCAAGTGTTTCTGGTCTCTCTGTGTTGTCTCTCAGAGTGACACAGGTAACTCTTAGTATGCAGCTCTCTTCTTGAACACCCCCAGAATCAGTCAAGATGAGATGTGCATTTTCTCCAGAACCAGAAAGTCAAAAATCCCACAGGTTCAATGAGACAGATATTCTCAGGAATAGTAATGTTTAAATTTTCCAAAGCTTTCTTGGTTTTTGGATGCACAGGAAATATGACCCTTTTGTGCAATGCTTGACACACCAGAAGTGCACCATGCACAATTCCTTCCAGACATTTTCTGCTTTGTGTATTCTCAGTTCTGTGAGTGGTGAGCAAAATGTAGCTGTTGCATTGCAAGCCTAATTCTGACAAAATGCCACTTTTGTCTTCTGCTGTCTGAAGATTATCAAACACTGCATCCACAATTGTGTTCCCAGTGACCAAAATTTTCTCCCCAGAAATGCCCTCTCCCAACAAGATAGTTTTGGCTGCAAGTGTTGGAGCAAATAAATAGTTTGCAGTGTGGTCTACTAGAATCCTGTTCAGTTCTTCAGGCATAGTTCTGTCATATGATCTGAGTCCAGCTTCTACATGAGCAACAGGAATATTGAGTTTCCCTGCAGCCAGAGCTCCTGCCAATGCAGAATTTGTGTCCCCATGTACAATGACAATGTCAGGATAATCCTGCATCAAAACTTCTTCAGTGAGTGCCAGCATTTTTCCTGTCTGAGCACCAGGAGTTGCAGAACCCACACCCAAATTGTACTTTGGTTTCACCAGTTTCAGCTCTTGAAAGAAGACAGCATCCAACTGTTCTGTGTAATGCTGGTTGGTGTGAATAATGAAGAATCCTTTCTTTGCAGCTTCCAGACACTTGATAATTCCACTCAGTTTGATTATTTCAGGTCTAGTACCAAGCACAACACAAAACTTATTCATCAGGGATGACTTTGGCTGAATTGTGGAATCCAGATTGCCAGGTGAAATTTGGAAATCCATCACTTTCCTGATGTGCTGCAAGTGATCTAACAAATCTAACACAGATCCAACACAAGAAACCACAGACACAAGGGAAAGTCTTTTCCTGCTGTTTTTGTGCTGTGAAAGCAAAACTGAAGGTCCTTTTCCAAGCTGGAACTGTTTCATTGGGTCAGTTGTGGACCAAAATACATTTTTTGTGCACATAGCCTGAGCTCTGAAACTCACCTGGGAGGCTTTATTCAAGCCCATACATCTGTGGCAGCTTTGTACAGAGATAAAATGGTGTGTTTATTCACAAAAAGTCTGACAATAGAGGAAATCAAAGAGCTTGGGAAACCATGAGACCACAGCAGTGATTGTTTGCTTGATGAATAGAAAGAACAGCTGTTTGCATAGGATGTTCAACAGCACACAAACAGTGATGTTTTCTGTGAACAAAATTATATTTTGAGCTCGCAATTGCCTGAAAATTCAAAACAAACAAATGTCCCTTCCCCCTTTTGTTGGTTCTGAGCATTCTAAAGCCTGAAACCCTGAAACACCAAGATTCCATGTTGGCTGGGGCTTCGCAAATAAAAGTGTTTCCAGGCAACATTCCTTGTTTACAAAGTGCCACTGCCTATCCTGGACAATGACTGTTTGATTTGTTGATAACACTCAACAACTAATGCCAGGGTTTTCCTTCCTTTTGTGGGTACAAGTTTTGCGAGGTCAGTTGGGGTTTTTCGTTTCCTGTATGTTGCAAACAGTTCTTTTTTCAAGGAAGCAGATCAGTGCCTCCATCTGTGCATCTGGTTGTTCATCTTAGATAAACATTGTTTCTTTGTGATAAGGCTTTATGTATTCACATGGTTGGTTGCTGTACCAGGTGGACACCAGACATGAAAGAATAAGAAACTGGTCACAGGATAGTGACACACTGGATTATCATTTGCTTGGTCAAATGTGTGGTCATTCTTTGCCAGGGGTTGTATTTTCCAGCAGTAAATTTGATGCAATAACAAATTTCACACATATGTACCTGCCTGGAACATTATCATTTCTTTCACAGTTTCCACAGATAGTCCACAATATGTTCACTGCTTTTACCATCTCCAAAAGGATTCTCCCAGTCTCTCATTTTACCTGACATTTTCATTGACTTTTGCAAAATGTTGAAATGATTTGTACCTGCCAATACATTTGCTCCAGCATCAAGTGTTTCTGGTCTCTCTGTGTTGTCTCTCAGAGAGACACAGGGAACTCTTAGTATGCAGCTCTCTTCTTGAACACCTCCAGAATCAGTCAAGATCAGATGTGCATTTTTCTCCAGAACCAGAAAGTCAAAGAAACCCATAGGCTCAGTGAGTGAGATATTCTCAGGGACAACCACATCAAAATTTTGCAAAGCTTTCTTTGTCTTTGGGTGCACAGGAAAAATTATCCTTTTGTGCAAATATTGACTGACAAGGAAGGCACCCAGCACAATTCCATTTATGTTTCTTCTGCATTGTGTATTCTCAGTTCTGTGAGTTGTCAGCAGAATGTAATCATCACGCTGCAAGCCGAGTTGCAACAGAATACCACTTGTCTTCTCTGCTTTCTGAATGTTTTGAAACATTGCATCTACAATTGTATTCCCAGTGATAATAATTTTGTCATCAGAGATTCCCTCTCTGAGCAAGTTTAATTTAGTTTCAGCTGCTGGAGCAAACAAACATGTTGATATTTGATCAATAAGGACCCTGTTCAGCTCTTCAGATGTTTTTCTATCAAATGACCTCAAACCAGCTTCCACATGAGCAACAGGAATATTGAGTTTCCCTCCAGCCAGAGCTCCTGCCAATGCAGAATTTGTGTCTCCATGTACAATGACAATGTCAGGATTTTCCTGTATCAAAACATCTTCAATTAAAGCCAATATTCTTCCTGTCTGGGCACCAGGCCTTCCAGACCCTACACCCAGGTTGTACTTTGGCTTGATAAGCTCTAGTTCTTGAAAAAAGACAGCATCCAATTTCTCTGAGTAATGTTGATTTGTGTGAACAATGAAGAAACTTTTGTTAGTGGCTTCTAGATACTTGATTATGCCACTCAGTTTGACAATCTCAGATCTTGCTCCCAGCACAACACAAAAATTTGGATCCTTTGAAGAACTCTCATCAAAATTAAAATTGTCCACAGCCTCAATCTTGTTCACAAAACCCATCACAAAACCACAGAACAGAAGTGGTAACATACTGGTGCAGGTAAATTATTGATCAATGACCACTGATGCTGGAACCTGCAAAACAAAGTAACACTTATGAATGTCAGCTCACACTTGTAATGATATCATGGACAAGTTCGAGCACGAGGCAGTACTTCGGAACTTGATGCTTGTTGTTATTTTATTTCTTCAGTTGTTTGAAGGCTCAAAATGCTTCTATTTTGGCCCATTTTTCTCACAAGAGTCAACAACGCGAGCCACTTGCACATCTGACTGCAGATCAGTCCTGCCAGAGCAACAAACTCATGTGGAATGTGGAGATCAGATCCCATGTGTTTCAGAGCACAATGAACACTGACACTTCCTCCTTGTACAATCACATTGAAATGGTTGTAAAGGACACAGGGTGTGGATTGTTCCTTGTTTGACTCACACAGCTGGTTGTTTCTCTCATTTGGGGTGTAAGAGCTGAGTCAGCTGGTGCGGTGAAAAGCACCAATCAGAAGCCACCACACCAACACCAATGCAACAACCAGGAATTTAAATTTGACGTGTAGGCACTCCTCTTTGTGAGACTTGAGATCTGCCCAAATATGGTCACTGTGGCTTTCGCTCAGTTTGTTTGATCTGTGTTACCCTGCGTACCGTGCAGGTTTTTCATTCTTCCCCGTGGCTGCACCAGGACGGATCCGTTTTGGAAACTTCCAAGTCAAAAATATAATTCTAGTTTCCTCATTTTATTCCATCCCAGCACTTGTATCTTGATCGAGAGGCAAAACCATTGTGTGGGTGAATTTATCTGTCAAACAAAATAAACTTTCTGACCGCTTTGGGTAAAATTAATGCTGAGGTTATTGCGGCCAATGATCGTCCCCATTTTGGCTCACGTAGCAAATCAAACGAGCCCAAAAATTATTTTCCTGACAAATGACCACACCTTTAGTCTCCATGGGTTACTGCTTCTACCATTCAAGGGAGAAGGAACAATCTCTGAAAGGAAACGATGACTCCAATTATAGAGGATTTTCTCAACAAGGAAGCTTTCTCTCCTCAAATATTTTACTGGTTAGGTAATCAGGTGATTTGAGAGGGTCGCACTGTTGAAGGTTGCAGAAAGTGACCAAAACAGTCCCGAAACAATTGACCTACAGGCAGCATTACCAAAAGTATGTGTACAGCAGTTTCATAGTCAAAATGAAAGTCTTTTGGGTGTGTTTGAATTTTGTATGGTTCAGGGATAATGTGAGGGTCAGGATTGTGACAAGAATGTATTTTTGGGTTTTTAAGGGTAAAAACTTCAAATTTTTAGGGTTGCTGATATATTTGGACTTCACTGCAAAAATTGTGCAATATTACAGCAAATATGAATATATGGCAACTGATGTATGTAAATGAAATGCAGTATATTGTTTGGGAGTTGGACTTGTGATATTTGTTGTTTTATCTTCAAAAAGGTGTATGTGGTTTTCAGGTGGGGCCAAAGTTTGGGTACAAATTTGGGATTTTTAGAAATTGTTCAAAATGGACCTTTCAGTTTCAGAATAGGAACATTCATTGTGCTGGTCCAATCAACTCCCACTGGATCTTGTTCAGCCAGCATCAATGTTATGTTACAGGCATCTGCCGATTCCTCATATATTGACACATCTGTGTTTATATCTTGAGGATTTGGGTTCGA
>JAAUXT010150947.1_pt1 | contig 17229 bp, 10 predicted proteins | sample 7278171 | NCBI WGS metagenome assembly JAAUXT01 (sample SAMN14350112, study PRJNA611818) | marine sediment metagenome | isolation source: surface marine sediment (1.8m) | place: French Polynesia: Moorea | collected 2018-08
GGACAATTGGTTTGGTTTCATGTGCAATGGTTGGGGTCTTGCGTCTCGCTGCCCCAAAGACTGAACCATGCATGTCCCCGTGGCCCCCCGCCCCCCCCCCCGCCCCGCCTTGAAGCCGTCACTGAACAGCAGAGATTCTGCAGGATTGGGCTGGATGGATCTAATTAGGCTGGTTACCGGGCAGCACAGCTAATGAGAGCTCCACACGAGGGGCGAACTCCCACTGAGAGGTGTCGACACGGATTGGTATTCAGATTTCATTCAAACGTCGCCTTAAACATCAGAGATTAGGCAGTTTGAGCAGAGGTGAAAATTGCGTCGTGGTCCGTGGCCTGGTGCACCACAAGGAGCAAGCACAGAGAACTGTGAACAGACCGAGTCAAGAGTTTGGGCCAAGCTGCATGGGTATACAGCAGTGCACACCGAGCTGATGCTTGAAGTGAACCACAGAGCTCAGCTGCGGTTCGATTCATACTTCATGTCTCACGGTGTCGGGTAAGTGTGCGTGTGTGTGTGAGAGACAGCTTGTGAGTGTGTATGCGAGTAAGTGTGTGTGTGTGTGTATGTTTGTGTGAGCCTCTGTACGAGCGTGTGTGTCTGTACAGGTGTTATTAGCGTGTATGTGTGTGTGTGTGTGCACGGGCAATCTTTGGTGTGTGTGTGTTCCTGCAGGCCTGTGTTTGAGTGGGCGTCCTTTGTGCGAGCTCGTACCTGTTGCCTCCATCCACAGCGCTGTTGAGCGCGGAACACTGAACGTTGTTTGTGGAGCCACAGCGGGAATCTAACTTGTCAGTCGGATAATGAGAAGCACAGGGAACTTCAACAAAGGGTCCCATGATGGACGAGCAGCGAACCGCCGCCCCGCCGTGCCACCGGGTTATGAATGGGCAAAACACGCTCCGTGGCGTTTCCAAGCTGATTACACAATGAATTGTCTGTTGTGAATATTCAGGGTCTGTTGCTCTCATTTCAACACCGCTGCAACAATAGCACGGGAGGATCCAGGTCTGGGCAGAGACGGCCCGATCCACTAGTCCAGGGCACCAGGGGTCCAGGGGCCCAGGGCCGGGGGGATCAAGGGTCAGGCAAGATGCAAGGGCACTCTCGTGGAGGGTGGGGGGTAATCAAACGGTGGCGCAACATTGGGTCGGGCCAAATGACTTTCTTCAGAGTTCTGGTGGGAGCAAAATAAGGCTCTGATCCCCGCATCACAAGAGCACCCAGAGGCAACGAACCTGTCCTTATGATCCACTCACCACAGCCCCCCCCCCCGGTGTGAGCTCTGCCCCCCTGGACTCACTGCAGCAGCCCGGGGTCTCCACCCCTGGATCCGCGCACCCCCATCTTCCTGCAGTTTTCTGCTCACGGAGCATCAACAACAGATCAAGTCACAAAGCTGCGATCGAGGGGGCGATGATACGTGTTGTCAGTCTGCAGCATACTTACACACCTACACATCACGTGGTTACGTCACGTTCACCCCGGGTACGTGGTACGTCAGCGCGTCACGCACCGCGTGCGTCGATGGGCGGCCCGACCCATTCGGTTGACCCACCCATCGTGGTTCTGTGTTCACACTGCGTCTGGTACGAAGACAATCAACGCACGTCATTCGTGTCGCACTCACATACGCCCTTGTGTGCAGCACACTGCTTCAAAACCCACGTTTGACGCTGACGTCTCACGTCAATCCGCGCTGTGTGAACGGTTCTCCCCACGCCTGACACATTATGTTGTCACTACACACGAGTCTATCAAAGTTTCATTGATTGCGATAGATAAAGCTTTGCTCTGTGTCGGAATCAATCAGCCGTTGTTTGCGGCGCCCCGAGGGAAATAAGCGCGCTGTGTTCGCAGCTCTGCGGTGTGTGTGTGCCTACCTGGATTTCCCTTGAGATGCCTGTATCAACACCCTCCAGCGGTGATGGAGGAGTGGGGCAGAGCGCATGCGTCACTGTTTGCAGCTCTGTGTGCGTGCGTGTGCGTGCGTGTGTGAGTGAACCTGGATTTCCCACGAGATGGCTGTATCAACACCCTCCAGGTGAGGGAGGAGTGGGGCAGATCGCATGCGTCACGCATTCTGTGCAACGAGTCATTTGACGCCATCACGCCACTTCGCAACTGACTTGTACTGGGACGCAACGCGCGGCGCATCCAGTGTGAAGTTGGCCTTCCACTACAATTGATGGTGCGACACTTGCGCCGCCGATCTCTTTCGCCGCAAATTTGATAAAATGTCACTTTGATTACAATGAGTTCACTAAACCAGCCACAGCACCCTATCCCATTCTCTGGTTCACAATGGGGGACGCCTCGACTCTTTCTTCGTGGTTGTGAGTGTACGAGCCGCGCCCCGGTCTCGTCTTTCTTCGCCCATCAGATTTGCAACAGACAATATGCGGCGCTGTCGAAGGTTGGAACCATAGATGGATTCGGGAGCCAGTAGTTTACAGGGGCTGATCTGGACCAGGTCCAGTGGTCTGGACCAGGTCCAGGGGCAGGTCCATGTGAGGTCTTGGAGCAGGTCCAGGGCAGGTTCAAGGGCAGGTCCAGGGGCAGACCTGTCCAGGGCTGGTCCAGGAGCGGGTCCAGAAGGCAGGAGAGACGGTCCAGGATCCTCAGGTCACCGCTGTGAATCTGTCAGTTCTTGCTTTGACCAGGAAAAATAAAGTAATTGAACCTGATGGAGAAGCGTTGGAGGTGGCTGAAATGTTGTCGTTGGGTGACAGAGGGGCAGACCTTGGACCCCAACCCCTGGAATCGCCCCTGAACCCCCACTCCGTGTGAACAGCACAGCCAGTGGTGGCAACAGCATCTCTTTACACAGACAATGCAAAGCTGTAGAGTCAGTGAGGACAAGTCTGCAATGAGCTCGGAGAGCGGGAAGCCTCGCACAGCTGATGTCGTTCTCCAGGGGCAGATCCAGGGGCGGGGTCCACAACCCCTATTCCCCAGCCAAAAATTTTGCACTCCCTACTGATTTTGTGTGGCGTGTGTACCACGGGCCTCTTGGAGGGTCGGGCCTTCAGGCCATACCCTGGATCCTCCCCAGCGTCTCCCCCCTCACCGCTCTCCGCGCTGCATCTACCCAGATTTACAAAGAGATATCTCTGCCTGCGAAAGGCTTTGCCTCGGATTGCGATTGTTGTTTCCAATTTAGGGTTCTCTGTAAAATCTCCGTAAAATCCCACGTGTGCTCTTTGCTTGGCTGATGGAATCACTAAGAGGTTGGACTGCGATTCTGGGTGCCCGTTTTACACTGGATGCGTCGCGCGTTGCGTCCCCTGCTGTGCACGTCACACTGGACGCGCCATGCATTAAGGGTTTTCACGTTGGTGACGCGCGCGTCAAAACGCTCCATTGGGCATCATGTTGAATTTTGATGCGCGCATCAAAAATTCTGACGCCGCCCAACCACGCGTCACCAACGTGAAAACCCCTATTGCATCCCTGTGTGAGTCAACGGGCGCTGCGCTGGGCAGCGCCTTTGCACGGAAAAGAACGGGGACGCCAGACACGACGCACCTCTGCAGCTAAAGATGCGGACCAGAAGCAGCGCGTTTGACACGACGGGAACGCAACGCGTGCGTGACGCATCCAGTGCGAAACGGGCCTTAACGAGGATAAAAACGGCTCCAAACTGCACACGGGTGTTCGTGAGAGTTGGGAGTCTGTTGACATCTGTTGCACGAAGCTCCTTTTCTCCCACAAGCAAAACACGAAAATCAAGGGGATTGAAGATGAAAGTGAAACCGAAACTGCTCGGGCTGTGTATCATCGAGGCAGATCCAGGGGCCCACAGGATCCAACCCACGGCCCCCGTGGAAATCTGATTTTCTCTTCAAATTTTCCTTCCCTCCAGAAAAAATGGTCAATTCTCAACCGGGAGCTCCAGGGTTCAACTGTCTGACAAGACCCTGGATCCACCGCCTCCCAGCTGCAGGCCTCGAGGGGGGGGGGCTGGGACAGCAGGTGCATCTTCTGCTAAGAACCTCTTGAGGACATTCTCGTTGAAAGGTGAGCCAGCCAGTCTCCGGTGAGGTAGATCTGTCTGGAGGCTGTGGATACACAGGTGAAACTCGACCGGCTGGGCCCGGGAGCGAGACTGGGGCTGCCGTGGCGGAGGAGGAGAAGATACACAGATACAGAGACAACTTTCACTTGCGCACGATTTCCACCAGATTTCCACATGTTTCATCAAAGTTCAGCGCAACTTTCAGTTTGATTCCTGTTGCATTGGGTGCGTTCGATTTGTTCGCCGAACGTACACAAGTTCACGATCGGCTTTGGGGGTGATTTGGGCCGCGGGTGAGGGGCCTGACTCTGTCCTGACGAGGGTTCAACCCCAGTGAGGCCCCAACTCCCCTGGATCAATTGAAAGGGTTTTCTCACTCACCAGCGCGATCTGGGTGTGGTGCGTTCGGCGTGGAAAGCGAACACACCCAACAGCTTGGACTTGAAAATTCAATGCATGCGCCAAATACACTCAAGAGTCAAATTTAGTGCGCTCCTCTGCTGGAGTGACTCAAGATGCATTGGCGTATCATGGAGTCAGTCGGGCTTCAGCGCCGCAGGCGTGTATGACAGGCGGGAGACATGGCGGGGGAGGCGGGCCCGTCACTCCGCCTTTGGAGTGGAGGCGCATTCTCTGTGTGCGGGGGGGGGGCGACATCCAGTAGGGGGGGTCTGCCCACCTCCACGTCACCAACAAGAGGCTGTCTTTTCCGCCAGACCCGCATTTTTGGGGAGTCAAACGGAATGTCTTCTTCCTAATGCGCTGGCTGTTTACCATTGATCTGGTGTGTTGTACTCACTCATCCCAGGTAGGGCCGTCTGTCTGTGGACAGGGACGCCCGTTGAAATGCAGCATTTTGAAGCAAATTCAGGTCGGTCAAAATTACACTGTGAAGCAATTCTGGCCTTGGGCATCGAGAGACAGTACCAAGGTCTTTCCTGCCCACAATACTTCGCGGTGTTGGACTTTCTACAAGATGGCCATTCCTGAGGCGCGTGTCTTTACTGACAAGTATTCTTGTTTGAGTGCCAGAGGGCCAAGCAATCCCTTACCACTGCAAAAACGCATTTGTTCCCCTGTTTTGCACCACATGTGCAAAATGTGTTCTTCTTGGAGATACAGAGAGATTGGACCCAAAAGAGGCGTGGCCCCTTCAACCAGGTCCTGGATCCCGTGATGTGCCTTGAGTATTGAGACACCGGAGTCTGGGAAGCCAAGATGGCCGCCGCGATAAGTTGCAAAACCCAGCAAACCTGGGCAGAATTAATTCATGACTGCCAAAAGAAACCCGACACGCAAGGACTCTCATCATTATTTGATGATTTAATTTCATTGTGAAGTTTCTGCGCATGCGAGGCGAGGGAACTGCGCTGCTGTTCATTTGTGCAGAAGGTTTCTCTTTGTATCTGGTAGGGACAGCAAGGGTTGGATCCAAACTTTGATCGGGGGGAGGGGTGACCCGCACGGAAGGGAGCGTCAACGTTTGGAGGGAGGGGCACCCCGCCCCCTGGATTAGCCGACGAACACGAAGATACTTGCGGTACCAACGAAAGACGCGATGGGGAACTTCGCGCACAAACTGAGCTTCAGGATTGGCCGTTTACGGGAACCTAGCACCAATGGGAAGGGTTTTCTGGCGTTGAACTATTTGTTTCCTTGGGGAAGAGGGGGCGTCACCTGGAAGGGGGGGGGGGCGTCAGTGCCTTGTTGCTTCAGAAGACCTTTGAAGGGTTGTGTATGCCTTGGCCACTGCGTGCAGTGCAGCAGCAAATGGATCTGTTCACAAAACATCCTTGTCAAAAGAGACAACAGCCGTTACATGACAGCTTTGCTCACTGTGCCTTTACAAACCACGAGTCTCCAATGTTCAAGAACACGGGAAAACCTGCAGGGAACCGCAGGCAAATGTCACCACAAGAAGCACGTCTTATGTGAAGTCAAATGTCAGTGAAGACAGACGTCCCTGTCTCGCGGTGTGAAATTCTCAACTCCCCACAGCCCACTGCAGGTTTTCTGTGCAGTCCGGTCTGAACTCAATTGGATAAGCAAAGCCTGTTGCGCACTGGAAGCGTCTGGTGATGTGTGTCTCCCTCTGTGACGCAATGCACACCCTCTGTGTTGAGACGCAGCAGGTATGCGCTTGTTGACGTGACGCAAAACACGGGCGAGGTTCAGCAACGCTTAATTTTCACGTGGCCGGTGCTCTAATTGCCAGACCACAGCCCCAGATCATATTTACCCTGAATTTGCTCCTAGAGCCAGTGACAAGTGACCAAATGGTATCTGTGTCACCAATCCATGGCAATTGGGGCGCATCAAAAGAGGACCGGATGTGTTTGCTGAACCTCCATACTGTGATCCATTGGCGTGACGCCTGTCGTACCCAACGTGAACCAGCCCGGGGACATGAGGCTTCACGCATCCAGCGTGAACCAGGCCCGAGGGAGGAGGAGGGAGGGAGGGACCTGGGGCGTGACGCACCCAGCGTGAACCAGGCCCGGGGGAGGAGGAGGGAGGGAGGGACTTGGCCTGCCGTCAGTCGGCCACGTTCCGCGGGAAGCCATTCAAGGTGCCGGGCTGGAAATAAGTCCGCGGACCAAACCGGATTCCGCTTCCCCGTCGTCTCCGATACGATTAGGGTCGAGTGCACCGCCACAGGGACCTGATCTTCACTCCGCTGCTCCTTCTAACGCTGGGTGCGTCGCGCGCTGCAGGAAGGAAGGCAATAGGCATGGGGTGCGTTGTATGGGGTGCGCCTGGAAGGCAATGGGCAAAGCGTTGAAGGGGGTGCGTCCCAGAACAGAGTGTGTCTTGCGTCACATCCTTGATGAACACGACAGCACGACGTCCATTGACCTGTTTCGTGAGGTCACGCATCTGGATCGTGAGGCAGTGTCCATTCCTGTGTGTTTCGTGACACAATGGGTGACGCATCCAATGTGAAGTAGGCTCCCCAAAGTGGCTCTTGCCCAAGTCCAAATGGAGCGTGTGAGGGAATTGTCCCCCTGAATTTGAGCAAATGAGGTGGCCGTCCTCTGCGCAGGGCTCTTTTGCAGGAGGCCGCGCTCCCAAAGTACTGCAGGAGCAAGACCTCAGCCACAGCCAAAAAAATTATTTTCTGGGAAAGGATGGCTGCACTGGAATCCACAGCAGGGTGTGGTCAGGTGGTCCAAACACAAGAGTTGGGTGTGTTGGGGAGCGAAGGGGTGTGAGGTGGCAATTCCAACTTTGAACATTTGAACGTTGAAAATGATTTGTTGTGTTGATAGTCGCAGAACAAAGGGAACAGACGGCGTGAGGGGCAGTGTTAATTTTTGGACTCGTCAGACGTAACTACGTCTGAAACCAAATTTGAACCGGAAGTCTTTTGTAGTTGCATCTGAAGGAGTGTTTGTTGTTGAGGGTGTGGCCACATGGGACGGAGTCAGCCCTGTTTAATTCACGAAGCAAGCGCAGCACTTGGGTAATTAACGATTGCACACCCAACACAAGACGCGTACAAAGCGGATCGAGAGCAGCAGCACTCAGCCTCCCCAGCGGATCCAGGGTCAGTGTTGCATGTTGGTGGAAGCAAACAACCCAGTACAGATCAAAACCCACAGTTCGCTCGAAATCAGCCTGGAAAAATAGACTTGTCTCTCGTCAAAACGATTTTTGCATCTGCAAGTTTTGGACAAGATGACGGTGGGGACGACCCTTGGATCAGCCAGAAAAGTTTATCCAAGATCACACACCCAGTACAACCCGCGCGCACACTGAAACATTTCAAAGGGAGGGGTTTGTGTTTGCTGGCCAAAGGCAATCTGGATCGCAGATCAGTGCCTGGGTCGCCCTCCCTTCGGACCAAATTCTGGATTGTAGTGACGCCCCCTGAACTTTGTCACGGATCGGCCCCTGCCCCCCCCCACTAGATTTTGGTCGTCCCCAAGGTCGTCCCCAAATCCCGGATCGAGGCTGAATCAGCCTTGGTGACACCCCTGGGCCAAGTCCTGGATCCGCCCCTGAGTCCCCCCCCCCTTTGCACCAGATTTCAGATCGGCCCCTCCTCGATCCGCCCCTGAACCGGCCTTGGTGAACACGATTCCTCACGCGGAACTCCTCAGGAAAACGCTACGTCTCTCTCCCTGCGCAGAGAGATTGAGAGAGAGAGACGCACCTGAAAGCGCTCCCGCTCTTTTTTGTCAAAGCGCGGAAAACCTTCCCGACGCGTGAGAAATCTCTGCGCTGCGCAGGTGGCTTCGCGCAGCCGCGATCAATGGGAGCGGAAGTTAGGGCGGGGTGACGTAGGGCGGGGGGGGGTGACGCAGGGCGGGGTGACGCAGGGCACGTTGCGTCACGCGTCTCGTCCCACACTGCAGATCTAAGATAGTTGTGTGAAGTCAATGAGTCAATGGGTGCTGCATCCCTGTACAAGTCAATTGGTGCTGTATCCCTGTGTAAGTCAATGGTCGTTGCAGCCTTGTTCAAGTCAGTGGATGCTACATTCCTGTAGAAGTCAATGCAAGTCTCCGAACTCGTCAGATCTGAAGCCACAACGCTCGACGCGTCTTGAGTGAAACGGGCCTAGAAATCGCATCTGTGTGAAAAAAATCGCCATTGAAACACAAAAACATAACAGATCACAGAAGAAAGAAGAAAAGCGCCAAGCATGAGATTGCAGAACTGTTGCAAAAATTTATGATGCATTCAGTTTCAGAAAAAACTCACTTGTGAATGAGATCATCTGCAGAATGCTGTGAAGTCTAAAATCTGATGTCGCAGCCCCGGGACATTGCTCCTCCTGTCTTGGAGCATCTTTGCTGTTTCTACGGGCAGTGACACACAGTTCTTCACAACATGCACAGGTGAATGTCCTGCCGGCAGTACAATACGAACAAAGGGGAAAACAAAAAGCAATTTTTCAACGCCCCTGACCCCCGACGATCACTGCCGAAAGGCCTCAGGTCCCCCTTGCAACGTTGGACCAAGGATTCCTTCAAGATTTGGCAACATTCAGCCAAATTCTTTGGCCTCCCTGGTTGTCTATTTTCAGACCAGCAACACACACAAACTGGGCCAGTCCGACCAAAAGAAGATCTGCCTGCAGTGGTACAAGTGCGGGCAAAAAGATAACAGGCGCGAAAGCAAAATCATTAGTTTGGGATGTGGGGCTGGACCCTCTCGTGCAGGGGCAAGAAATCCCTGCCCCTGATTTCTGCAGCTCCCCGTGTGCTTCTGCACAGGTCTGGACCCAATGGCTGTGGTGAGTCTTGATGTTTGGGGTGGGGGATGTCTGGACCCTGATTCTCCTGCGGAGACCGAGCCAACAGGGGGTAGGGGTGAATCTGGGTGGGTCTGGACCAACAATCCACGCAAGGGATCGGGAGAAATGGGGTGGGTGTGAGTGGCCATTGACCCTGAACCAGTGGTGAGGGAGATTGGGGAGGGTCGGGGCGGGTCTGACCCCGGAGGCCGCCGGGGAGATCGGAGGAAGCCGCCGTCACTTGAAGGACGCATCGCAAGAAAATAGGCGCAAAGGAAAAGGGATTTGCAGCGGTGATGGAGGGGCCGGCTGCCCGTATTCGATTATATCGTTCTACTTTATGTAAACACCTGCGTGAAATGACACTAATACCGCCTTTGTTGGCTTCGCCTCAAATCCGTAAATCCGTATCATCCGTCAAACGGGATGAGTTCTCGCGAGGCGGGAAAATTTACTTCGTGCTCTTCCCTCTCCGTTTTCCAGGATGAAAAAGCTGCGATTACCTCTGGTGGTTCCCGGGGCCTGCTGTCTCTGTTCTGAACGAGACCAGGGGTGAATCTGGGTTGGGGTTGTGAAGGGTCAGACTCTAGTCCCCTGATTCAACCGCCAACATGCGGTGCCAGTTGGCGGTGACTTGGCGCTGTCAGCACAGTGAATTTGTAAAGGATCCTGGTGCTTGGTGCCGTGCATTGTCAACCATGAACACAGCACGTGATTCGGGTTCAAAAGACACGGATCTGACAGCGGATCTGGCGGGTGTGGTTGGGGGCGAGCAACCTCAAGAAGCCAGGATCCAGTCGCCCTGCCCCGAATTTTCTCTCCTGGATCTGCTGGGTCAGTGGGTGGACTCTGTCATTTTGCAAATAGAACCCTGAAAACGGTTCGTCTTTTGTTTGCCACTGTGCTCTACACTCGTCCCTCTGAGGGGACTTTTGTTTGGGCTGCCCACCACCTGGGGTGACCTTTGTGTCTGCAATGGCTCGAGTAGATCCCAGCCCAGCCTTCAGTGGCGCATGGACTCGTGTTCTGGTTGCTCAGGGTAACTGCAGCACAGTGTTGTGGTCGCGCAACTTGGGTCCTGAATGTGCGGCTTCCTGCAGAGCCGTCCGCCACCGCGGCGTCCCCCACCGGACCATGGCTGTGGGTTGGGTTCATGCTGGACACGTCATGTGATGTGCGGCCCACCAATAGACTGGGCTGCGCACCGGGTTCGTGCGGAAGCGTCAGAGCGGTGCGTCCCACCCCGGAGCGGAGCTGTGGGCTGGGTTCACACCGAAGGCGTCACGCGGTGCAGACGGGGAGCTTGTTGGGCTGAGGCCCAGGCTACGGAGGACGATTTCTCACAGCGTGGTTACGTTCAGTGTTGAGTGTGTTGCTTCTCGGAGCAAGTGGGATTTGGGTCTTCATTGACTTGTTGGACTTAATCAGAGACGCAGTGCCAATTGACACACACGGAGAGGGGCGTCAGTGCCCTCTGACTTGTACAGGGACACACCTGTTGATAAGCACAAGGATATTGCACCCCCTGAACAGTTGAACAAAACAGCACCCATTCACTTGCTTGGGTACGTCGTGTCTATTGACAAACACTGTCAGGGACGTATCTCTCGTTGGCTTGCATGCACATGCATGGACGCTTCGCATGACAACAAGAACAAGGACGTAAAACAGATGTTTTCCAGAGCGACAAGAACAGGGACGCAGTGTGTGACCAAAGCCTTCAATGCGACACAGCGCCGTCGCATCCAGTGCGTCACAGTGTCCGTCCCAGGGACGCAGCGCGGGACGCATCCCCTGTGAACCCGACCGCAGCCCTGTTGTGCGCTGTTGCGCCGCAAATTGACTCGTTTCTTTTGTTCGGCGGCGAGAAAAGACGCGGGGCCCTCGTTCTGCGGTGGGAGAGAGAGACTTGTGAGAGGAAACAATCTCGGAGCGAGTAATCAAAGCAGCGGCTGCAAATGAAGCAGAGTAGGAGGGTGGAGGGTGGGGAGGGTGAGGCAGGGAGGGATCTGGAGGAGGAGGGTGGGGAGGGTGAGGTAGGGCGGGATCTAGGGTAGGAGGGTGGGGAGGGTGAGGCAGGGAGGGATCTAGAGCAGGAGGATGGGGAAGTATGAGACAGGGAGGGATCTAGCAGGAGGGTGGGGAGGATGGGAATGGAGACATGATCTGGAATTGGAGTGGGTTGGTGAGACATGGAAGAACCCTGACCAGGTCTTGCGACGGACCCTGAACATGGAGAAGCGGTGTCGCGGGACATTGGGAACATTACTGACCCGCGAGAGGGGTGCGACACAGTGGAGCCAAGGAGCGACCCTGACGCACGGTAAGGGGTACGATCCAACTCGGGAGTTGTCCCCAACGATCCAAGAGACTGAATAGTCAAATACAGATTCGGATCCAGGGGATTTCCCTTGATCCAGAAGGGCGGTGCAAGTGATAAACAGAGGTGCAATTTACCCAGGCTACTGGTTTCTGAAAAGAAATGATCAGCACGCACACATGCACACAAGTATGCACACACGCACGCACGTACACACATACCTTGCGATCTTTTCTGTGATTTCCATGTTTGTTTTTTCATTTGAGGTCGGGTCCCCCTCTCCACCGTCGGACCTGGACCCGCCCCTTTACGAGAGGAAGCCTGACTTTGTTCGTTTGTAGAAAGAGACAAGTTGGGAGAACTCGTAGATGACCTGGGGCGGGCGGCGCGGGCGGCGCGGGCGGCGCGGGCGGCTGGAGCCCGGTGTAATCAATGGAGCGGCGGGTGGAGAATGATAAACACTCGTGTTGGGATCCCGCAGGACACAACAGCTGTTTCCCCAAATCCTCCTCCTCCACAAAACGTAAGCACTGCAGCACGGGCTTTGAAATGGTGTAGATACATCCCTCCAGTTGTCTTTCCGGCTGGAAGCTGGCACTGGCGGATGTTCAGACGGAACTTCCGGTTTGTGCTCTGATAGACCAGAGAACATCGACGGGGATCCCTCTGGTGGGTCGAGGGCCAAAGGTGGGTGGCGCAAGTTGGGTGCAAACGATGGGCACGCCACCACTTCACGTGGGAAAGGTACAACATGTGTTTCTCAGGGGAGGGGCAGCTTTCCAGTGAGTCAGGCCCTTTGGCTCCTGGATTCATTGGAGGCCCCGGGTTTGGAGATCAGTGGTTGGTGTCTGTGGACTGTCTGACGATCGCAATGGAAACAAGCCGTGCAGAATTCTGATCACAGACACACAGACAACATCTCTTCAGACACGGATTTTGCTGCAGACGAAGGTCACCCACGCACACAGGGCTCCACCGCAGACGAGTTTCAGTCCAAAATGCACACTTGCGTGTGCATCAGCAGACGTCAGCGTACGCCAGTACGCGTGTGCATTCGTCAGCGTGCATCAGTGTGCGTCAGCCTGCGTCACTGTGTCACCGTGAGTGAGCGTGCCTTCAGGCCAGTGGGAGGAAAACACCACAAATCAAGATTCTGGAGTCCCCCCCCCAGCGGCTTCACTTCCCGACGGAGACGGAGACCCAGATTCTGGAGCTTCCCTCCTCCCTCAGATAGTTAATTACTGGGCGCCGTACGGAGACGCGCTTCTGCGTCTTCTCTCTCATTAATTGAAGGATGATTAGTTTTGATTGCGTATAGCTTTTGGAGTATCGCTCAGGATCTGTTCTCAGCTGCGGGCTGCGCTATCGCTCCCACACACGTCATACACACACAGATCTCTGAGAAACATAGATTCGATATGTAATCAGGGTATGAGGGCGTCTGGTTCACAATGAATGCGTCCTGCAGGCCTGCCCTGTGTGGCGGGAAAAGTTGACGCGTGCGTGGGCGTCAGCAGCGTCGCCAGCGACGGCAAGACGAGTCGCGCACTGATGGGAGCAGAGATACGGGAGATATCATGGCCAAGGGTGGATCTGGTCAAGGGCATCCAAACCCACAGGGAAAATTCTTTTTTTGCTGGCGCCTGATGGTGTGAACTACGATGAGATGGTTTGGGGGAGTTTGGATTTTCGCGACTGGATCCGCCCCTTCAAACGACAATCTTCTGCGCTTGTCACAGATTTATATGTCTGTTGTGAGACGCACGCAGCCCTCGTATTCACGAGACATGAGCATAATCTGGTGCCTGGTGTGCTTCACACTGGATGCGCCTTGTGTTGCGTTCCTGTGAATGTGTGTGTGCGTGTGCGTGTGTGTGTGTGTTTGCGATTTTGTGTGTGTGTGTGTGTGTGTGTGTGTGTGTGTGTGTGTGTGAGTGAGTGTATCGAGGTGAGTGTGAGCGGGGTTTGTGTTTTGTATGTGGTGAGTGGTGGTGTGTGTGTGCTGTGTCTGCGTGTGACTGTGTTTGCATCTGTTGATGTGTGTGTGTGTGTGTGTGTGTGTGTGTGTGTGTTTGTGCGTGTGTATCGCCTGGGGAGAGAGGCTTTATAACTTTTGATGAAGACCTGAGGCAGCGCGGCTCATGAAGACGCATGCGCACACGTGCTCGGCGGCGTGTAAGCGTTTCCGTAATCCGCCGCGAGATGGATGAGCGCTGCGCAGACGCAGACAGCGATAAGAGACAATGACTCCCCCCGACCGTCGTCAGCTGTAGTAATTTCCCTTAAGCTGGGAGTGTTGTGTTTCAGGAGTGATGCGACAGAGCGGGGGCGGACCCAGGGTCTGGTCCCTTGCGCGGCGACCCCGTTCACGGGCGCAGACAAATGAGACAAATGGGGGTGTGCAGTCTCATTGTGCGAAGTCCCTTTAGGACGAAGCACCATGTGGTAGTGCAGTAGATGGCAGGTTGGATGAAATGTCCCCTGCCCCCCTCCCCCTTCCCCAACCCCCTCCCCATCCCCCACCCCCTGCCAGACCCCCCTCCCCCTGCTGGACCCCCCTCCCCCCTGCTGGACCCCCCCTCAGAGAAGACAAGGAGGACAAGGAAGAATCAATGATATTACCAGCCAGCAAGGGACTTCGCACTGCAGTTGCCTTGAGCACTGCTTCTTGTTTTTTGGAGGGTGGGGCCTCAGCCCCCCCACCTCCCTTGGGACCCGGCAGAGCCAGGATCTAGGACCTGGTCAGGAGCGATCACTTGAGGGCCAGCATCAAAATGAACGTTTGTGATGGTTCTGGGACCCTTGCCCCCCCCCCCAGGTCCCTCCCGCCTGATTCCGCCCTGGGACTCGGTGTGTTGCAGGAGATGCGACGGTGGTGGCTGGGTACGGTTCGTGTATTCGCATCAGGCGTCGCTGCCATGGAGCTGCGTTGCGTCCGTTGTTCCTGCGGCTCTGTTTCCTGTCGCAACAAAAAGCTCTGTGTGAGGCTGGGTTCACAGGCCGAGTTCACACAGTGTGCATCGTGCGTTGTGTCCAAACACAAGTCCATGGGCCCAGAGTTCAGCGCACGCTGCGTCGTTGGGCAGGTCACTTCGGTCGTGGGCATCCAAAGACAAGAAGAGACAGTGTGTCGCCAGAGACGATGCAGCAACAATGGACAGCATGATGAGCTGAGGTTGTACCAGGTTCTGTCGTGACCAGAAAAAGGAAATTTTGTTGGAGGGTTCCGAGGTTCTGGGCCCTGAGCGTCTGGGACACAACCCTCCCCGTAGTGGTGTACCTTCCTGCTGCTGCTGCTGCTGCTGTTGCTGCTGCTGTTGTTGTTGCTGCTGCTGCTGCTGATGCTGCTGCTTCGGCTCCACGCAGCGCGAAAACAGCGCTTATGTTCTACTGAGAGTTCTCTGGCAAGAAAAAGCTAATTTGCCCTGTGTGTGGCGTCCCCTCATTTCCATCCCCACTTTCACCAGCAGACACGTGACTTCAGCACGCCGTACAAAGGCAATCTGTCGTCACGACCTGAAGTCCCTGTTGACTTGGGAATTTTCCTCAGACGCAACAACCCAGGACGCACCCTGCGTGTGTCCCCCTTCACTTTGTGACGCACTGCCCACTGCAGGGACGCAACGCATGACGCACGCAGTGTGAACCCGACCTTGTCCTCGACTCATAGCGAATCCGCACTTTGGATGCGGGTGCACTCCTCTGCAGTGAAAAGCCAGTGCGCGGCTGCTCTGACAGACAGCTGCTTCCGACACCTGAGAGCACCTACCGCTGCCGAGGGGATTTCCTACCATTGCTGCACAAGTGCTCCAGGGTGCAGATCCAGGGTGCGCCGTGTTTGGTCAATTTTGAAATTTGACACCCCTCGGGTCCTGGTGGGTATTTTTTTCAGTTCTGCGCTCTATTCGGGAAAGCAAACCATTGTCCACCGTTGCAGGTCATCGCAGCGTCTGTCCAGACTGGGAAGTGTTCTTGTATGTGATGTTTGGTGCATGCCTCCAGTTCCGAGAGAAGGTCCCAGGACCAAGCGACTGGGTTCCTGAGTTCACCAAATCACGTCTCTGAATTGTGAGGAAGTTGTGTGCGCGTCTTGAGTACATGTATTCAGAGCAGTGTTTTCCACTTCAAATTTGCCAAAAGCTTCGTGCCCGTATTCGTCCCTCCCCAATATTAGCAACCCTGACAACCTGACAATTGAGAGAGATGAGGTATGAGAAATGAGTTGTGAACCATTTCAAAATCCAACTGATCACTCCTCAACAGCACGCAGATACATGTACCTGCCACATTCCAGAGGCACGTGTCAACACTGACAAGTGTTCCTGTTTTTGTGTCAGGACGAGCATCATGAGGTGGGAAAACTGTTGACAGTCCCCAAAAACACGTGTACATGTGTTTCATGCAGGATATGAAAAATTGTATGCAATAAAAATGGAAATGTCGCAGCTTAGTTCGGGGCTTATTGCGGAGTCAATAAATTGTGTCATGATACTCGAGGAGTAATTTCACGTGGTTTCCTCCATTTTCCGAGTGATTGATCAGCATAACGGTTTCTACATGGAGAAGGATCCAGGGCGGACTCGGGTGGACCCAGGGTGGACCCAGGGCAGATCCAGGGCGGATCCAGAGAGGACCCAGGGAGGATCCAGGGCAGATCCAGGGGAACGGATCCAGAGAGGACCCAGGATGGATCCAGGGCAGATCCAGGGTAGATCCAGGGCAGATCCAGGGCGGACTTGGGGCGGACCCAGAGAGGACCCAGGAGGTGGTTCCCGTCGCAAATCCAGGGGAACGGATCCAGGGCATTGACCAAAAGGAGAGTCTGAGAGATGCTCTGAGGGGTGAATTGAGGGGGAGAAGGGGAGGATCCAGGGCAGATCGAACGGACAAATACATGGTTAGATCTAAGAGATCCAGGGGTGGATCCAGGAGCCGCACCCTTTGAAACCTGTTCAGAAAACATCTCATTTTTTTCTCAACGTTGTTGAGATTTTGCGGGGGTGGCTTCGCAGGGACTTTGATCAGCGTTACTGTGCACAAGACAAGGATCTATGAGGGGCTGGGCAGCCCCAACCCCCTTCTCTAACTTCTGTCAACATTCTTCCTGTTCTGGACCACGGTACTAAAGGTTTGGTGCCTTCAGAGAGATTGAATCGCAACCTGTGGGATCAGAGCCCCTCCAGAACTGCTCTTTGGTGAATCAAGAGTGGAGGGCAGCACGACCCCGGTGTTGCAGGACCAGATGTCATCTGCACTTGTTTTCAACCATGACCAATGGGCCAGTCACACTGCCACTGACTTGGGTCTTGGAGTGGAGCCCCCATCTCCTCTTTTGTTGTGCCTGTGGCACAAAACCTCGACAAATCACTTGACTGGGGGGATGGGCGTTGAACTGCGCGCCACCCACCCCCTTGCGGAGGCCCAGGCCCCTCGCGCATTTGATCCACTGGAGCTGCCCCTGACTCTTCACGCTCTCAACGTGAGCGAGTTTGTCCCGAGGACAGACAGACAGACGGACGGTGTCACTGAATGGATTGACGACGTAAGGGTTCACCCACGCTGCAAAAATGGTTCCTGTGAAATCATACAATGACTTTTCGAGACCTTTGGTCGAGAAAAGAGTTGTATGATTGAACAGGAACCTATTTTGCA
>JAAUXT010001383.1_pt1 | contig 17228 bp, 12 predicted proteins | sample 7278171 | NCBI WGS metagenome assembly JAAUXT01 (sample SAMN14350112, study PRJNA611818) | marine sediment metagenome | isolation source: surface marine sediment (1.8m) | place: French Polynesia: Moorea | collected 2018-08
CACACACACACACACACACACACACACACACACACACACACACACACACACACACACACGTAGACTCTACACGCCGTTTATGGATCGACATTGATCAGACAATTCCAACTCACCACTTGTGGGTACCACGATTTCGGCACCACAGCCATGGCGTCCACCAGGATAGTGATGGGAATATGAGTGAAGAAGTAGAGAAAGAAAATAAAATGCAAAACACGCAGTGCGGTGTCCATGTTCGCTGCTGGCTACACGGGACTTTGAACCAGGTCACCTGAGATTGATTCACGTGGTCGTCCTAATTTTTGTGCGCAGCAACACACTTGTGATATTCAAGGGAAATGCGACTGTGGGTGAAGAAGAAGAAGAACAATGTACGCGTTCACGGACTGGACGGTAAAACAGACAAAAGCACGTTTGTGATATTTATCGAAAACCCGACTGTGAGTGAAGACTCCGAAGAGCATTTTACTTTCGAAACGAGCGGGAAATTTGTTTGGCAAACAAGTGGCAAAACAGTTGTTGATCGTAAAAAGCCTTTGACTTGGCTGAATACAAATTTATTTGTGTGAAACGAAATTGGATAAATGCAGCAAAAATCAAATAAAACTCACCCGGGCATTTTCTTCTTTTTACACTTTGAGATTTGTTTCCCTTCGATCAAGGGATCAAGCTTGAAGGGACTTCAACCCTCAGACTGTCTTTTCCCAAACGTTTGCGCCACAGGAACAAAGTTCTTGTGTTTCAATTTTTGCAAGTTGAATCTGAGGTCCTTGCTGACCCTCAAAAGCAACACACTCACACACACACACACACACACACACACACACACACACACACACATCACAGTGAATATTGTGACAAACGCACAGATCCTGGAGGTGTGTGTGTGTGTGTGTGTCTGTGTGTGTGTGTCTGTGTGTGTCTGTGTGTCTGTATGTGTGCGTGTGTACGCGCGCGTGTGTGTAGGTGTTGGTGTGTTATACGTGTGCACTGTTGAAGGTCATGTAGTCGCCAGTCAAGATGCTGGATTTATCTAGATGCCCGGATCCGCCGCAGCTTTTGAACAGTTCTCTCCCTTTACAAAATCTGTGCTGTAAATCTGGAGCAAATCCTCTGCGAAAAAGTGCATAAAGTTCATTGTTGATGCATTTCATGCGACGTTCCGAAATCTGCAAACTGCAGGTTGTTCATGCGATGAAGAACGCGCGTTTGTGAGAAATCTGAATGTCTTTGTCTTTGTCTTTCCACAGGCTTTGAAGTTGGTCTCCGCATCGGGATGTGCTTGTCGTTCAATGGGAAACTCACGAACTTTTACGTTTTCATTTGTGCGTGAGTTAGAGAAAGGGTTCTTTGGGTGTTTGTTTCTTTGAGATGAAAACGTTTCTGTTTCTGACGCACTGCCTGAACTTGTTTTGTGTTGCGCATGAAAGTTTGACACCCATTTCTGTCTGTCTGTCTGTCTGTCTGTCTGTCTGTCTGTCTGTCTGTCTGTCTGTCTGTCTGTCTGTCTGTCTGTCTGTCTGTCTGGGGAACCAGCGATTTGGGACTTTGCAAGCCGACAACAGTTGCAGGAACAAGCCATGGAAAGGTGTCAACAAATATGCAACATTTGCGAAGGTTTTTTGGTGCTGAATTCAAATTTGATAAGTGCCCCTGTGCCCCAGTGAATGGATCTGTGTGAATCTTCATGAACGACACTCGGAGCTGATGTCATCAAAGTTGGGCTCATCACAAAATGGACCTGCAACTCCTTGCATGTGTTTTGGTGTCAATGTATTCATCTCCACGCACGAAGTCAAACTCGTGTAGATTCAGGATTGCATGGGAGTCTGGCTTCCGTGAGAACCCACCTCCAAACTTGAAAAAAAATACCCATTGAATGGAACTCAGGGTCCGGACTCTCTGCACGTCAGGTGAAGTGAAAATTCTGCATCGCCTGATTCTGTCAAAAGACGCTCGTGTCGGTCCAATTTCCACTTAATAACGAACTGCAGGGGGGAGCTTGAGTACACGTGTTTTTGTAAGCATGGTGCGAACTGAATTCAACAACAAAGTTTTGCACCGATTGTGCGTAAGTTGATGCAGCTCGTGGTCCATTAGTAGATGACACATTGTGCACAGCGCTGAGCACCGCTTCCCTTCCCGCGCTGACAGCTGAAGACGTGTATCATGCAGGAAAAGAGAAAAGCGAACCAATTTCAATCTGAATCAGGTGCATTTCAAAATCGCATCCGATGCCTTTTCATGAAGAGAGTTCAGGGGATGCAAAAATAAGGCCATGGCGGATGGACCCCGGGGAGTCCTCTCAATATTGCAACAATTTTGACCTGAAAAATGATGCAGGCTGAAACACACACACACATACACACACACACACACACACACACACACACACACACATACACACACACACACACACACACACACACACACACACACACACACACACACGTGCGCGATTATTATTATTATTCGTCTCCGCTCATTTGAAGTCCAGGCCCATGGCAGTGCGTCCACATTCTCTGAAAACAGCTTCATCCGTCGCCTCTGACCAACTTGAGTCTTGTTGGGTTCCTTCTCTTCGGATTTGTGCGGTGTGTGACAGCGAATTTTCCTCCTCTTTGTGTTGTTTGGTCTGAGGAGATTCAATTCCCAGGTGGTTCCAAAGTGTTCATCCTGTAGGATGCAAATGAAACTACGTGGAGGTTGTGTGGTACCCAAGGGCAATGTGTGCGCAACAGTGAAAAGAATATTGCCGCAAAATTGCGACTGGTTCTGAGGTCAGGCCCAACACCCCGATCCTGGTTCCCCCAGAGTGTTGTGCTGAGAGGAACCTCAGAGCGCGAAACACCGTGTGAAAATGACTTTCCAGCTTTTCACGTTCGGGCCATCGCAAATCTTCCCTCATCTTGTTCCCCAATGGATGAGACGTGTGAAGTGAAGCGGGGAAATCGTGCGGGAGAGTTTGAATGTGGGCGACAGATCCCGGGGCTGTAGGGGAGTCGGCTTTACAGGTCAACAGCTCGAGTCTCAGACGTTCGGCGCAAAAGTTGATGACGACACAACAAGCTCGGTGCGTGACGCACTTCGTCTTCATATGGGTACGCATACCACTGTTCCTGCACATGGATGTGGATCATTTGACCTGGTGCAAACAGCAGAAAATAAACAGGGCGCAACACAAGAATTCAAACACATTTGGTGAGACAAACTGCTGTGTCTGTCACAGACTTGTTCATTGTCTCAAGAACAACGCGCGTATAGGTTTGCGAAGCGGGAATCCCTCCACCTGAGCTCAAGCCTCATGTCTGTGAACTGCTGCTGCTTCGCAATTGACGAATCAAAGTCAGACAGGAGACAGACGATTGCGACGGCGTCTTCAGGCTGAAGAACCAGACGAAATCATGTGAGAACAAGACGACGCGTGAAAATAGAGCCTCACTGAAGGAGACAGACAGGTCGTGTATGGACTGAATAACCAGCCGCAATACTCGGAGAACAGCGCTGATGGAACCTTCCACAGCGGGTAGAATGACGGAGGAATCCGCGGAGAATGTCACGCTGTTTCTCTCGGAGGGAACGCCGCGGAACAACGCCACAGATTCCACGGAGGAGCAGGACATCTCTCTGTCGTACACCATGTCCATCATCTACTACGCCATCTCCGTGGTGGGTGAGTCGCCTTTTCTCTTCTGCCTGCAATGGCTCTTGGTAAGTTTTGCCGTGAGCAATTAAGAAGGGATCAGTCTGTAGTATGTTTGACACCAATTCTCGTCTTGACGTTTTGCTCCAAGTTTCCTACATTCCCTCGCAGAGATGTCTTGATGTCTCGCGTTTCCACTGTGAAGACATTGGGAGCGTGGAACACCGGAATCAAAGCGTTTCACGAGGATACTTGCAATTCTAACGTTCGAGTGAACATGTTGTATCACCTTTGCGTCGGCATTGTTGCATTCATAACTATGTTAACTGGTACCAATTTTAGGGCAGAAAGGACACAAACCAAAGGTGATACAACATGCAATCGAACGTTAGAATTGCAAGTATCCTCGTACAATGGTGAAAGTGATCCAAATGTCACACACGTGTTTGCTCTTTGTTTTCCGTGGCTTCGACAACAGACAGCCTTGCAAAAAGCAGACAAAATCTGGTGTCAGTCAAACCGGCACCTCCCCCTCCTCCTCCCCCCCGACGGGTCCAAGAGCGGGAGTAGTGGCGGGACCCAACAAGAGTCTGAATCCTGAATGTAACCCTGAAACAAACTGACTGCAAACACTCACGCACCTCAAAGAGGAGACAACATCTTCAAGCGTCAGCAGAGCCCGAGCTCATCGGTCCCAATGAGCTTTCGGGATCCATGACGAGCAATGCGTATCCGAGAGTCAAGGGTGGACCAGGGGTCCCTGGGGCCCCTGGATCTGCTGCAGACCCCTCGTCGCTGTACCGCAGGCATCGTGGGCAACTCGTTCTCGCTGGTCGTGTTCCTGGTGAGCCGCGCCCTGCGAGCCAGACTCACCAACTGGTACCTGGTGAACCAGAGCGGGCTCGACTGCGCGGTGTCGCTGTTCCTGATGCTGACCACGGCGACGGTGCGCGACAGTCGCGTCGGGTCGGGACTCGCGGCCGAAATGCACTGCAGGTGCGTTGGGCGAGGCCCTGTGCACGCAGGTTTAGTAAAATCCTGATGCGTCCCAATTGCCAGGTCGGTCACGTGCGCGTCACTAGTCATTGGCTATCGATCAGTGCAAATTTATTCAGTGCACAAATGGTTGAATGCACCACCGATCAGGTAACTGGGGCACCGCTCAGGGCGTCCGCCAGTTCCATTGGGGCACTGCACATTTGTTTTTCAGCCCAATTGACATACAGTCGCATGTCACAGCGCATGTCACAGCGCCGAAAACGAAGAAATTTGTTTCATCGGTTGTGCACGGATGCGCAGATTGTTTGCGTTCGACATCCAAGTTCTGCGTTCGATATTTCGAGGTCACTTGAACTTCCCACTGATGCTTCTTGGACGTGTTCGATTCTGCCTGTTTCTGATGTGTTGGGAAAGTTGTTTCTCGCAGAAATTCTGTGCTTAAATTTGTATTGAGAGTGTGGGAGTTTGTTGGAAAAGATAAAGAAACAGCTGTGAGACTTGTAAGAGATGCGTGTCCTGTACAGCTCTGGTCCTGGTTCAGCTCACTGATTGATCTGACTTCAAGGGGTTTGAAAACGCAAGAGACCACATTTTTCTCTCTTGGTGTGTGCGTAGGTTGTGGAAGACGGACCTGTGGCAGTGGAGTCTCATGGTCTGCTCCACCTACAACATTGTGTTTCTCAGCGTGGAGAGGTACACAGAAGTGGTGCACCCCATCTGGCACAAGATTCATGTTGGTGAGTACTGAGTACTTGTGGAGCCTGTTCCTCGAAGGGACGGTCCTCAGACTCCCGAAGGACCTTGGCTCTGGGTCCCCAAGTGAATAGTACCTTCCTTCTGAAATGCAAACACTGTGTGTCATGTTCAGAAAGTTTATTTTGAACTGGAATACCGGCTCCTTGGGTGAAGCCAGGCCAGATCCTCAACGCCAACTCTCGCTCTCCAGGGGAGATCTCCACGACGGTGTCCTGCGCATGTCCCTCATTGTCATTTTCACCTGTAGCAGAGAACAAACATGGCTTCTTCTGCCCTCGCAGGCAAGAGACACGTGGTCGCGTCTCTGGTGGCGGCGTGGCTGATCGGGTTCGTGTACCACGTCTCCAACTACACGTCGACGAGTCGCGTCGAGGGCGAGTCGTGCGTCGTCTACTATTTCCCCAACGACACCGCCAGAGAGGTGAGTAATTCTGGAACCAAGGAGTCATGCGTCCAGTAAAGTCTTGGATAATCTGATGAATCTGGAATGACACTGCTGGGAACATTTGTGCTGTGGCAGATCCTTACGAAAGACCCAGGGGAACACATTCTGCTTTCTCGTTTGAGCGTGGGTCCCTGGTCTGTTCATAGGGTTGAGAAGCTGGACAATGGGTGTGGCCACAGATTCACCCGTGAGGTGGTTTCAGGCTGCAGGTTTTTGCAGGCGTACGGGTTCATCACGATCGTGGTTCAGTTCCTGCTGCCCTTCGTCGTGCTGCTCTACTGCTACACGCGCATCGCGCTCGTCCTGCACGGACGCGTCGCCAAGGTAACCAGGAACCACAACCAGGGAGATGTTGCCAAGGTAACCCGGAACCACAACCAGGGAGATGTCGTCAAGGTAACCGGGATCAGGGCCAGGAAAGAGTCGCCAAGGTCATCGGGGCAAGAACCAGAAAAGAGTTGCCAGCATAAAGTTGATGCCAAGGTAGCTGAGACTAGTCAGGAAAGAGTTGCCACGGCAACCCATGGTCACAGAGCCAGGGGAGAGTTCCGCGATTGTTCATTCTTATTCAGCCAAGCTGGAGCAACCTTGATGTTGAGATTCGGGTGATATGTTCTCAATGCAATCACATTTCCGATGTTGTTTTCCAAAACAACTTTCACCGAGAGAGACATCTTTGGCAAGTGGCGAATTCATTCCGTCCGCCATGTTGGTCTGTCATTCCAGCCATGTTGACTCGCTGCGAGCAGCAAAACCTGTTCAGGCGAAATGTCACTTGAAATGCCACCAAATTGATGCACTCTTTCTGCCTATTGAAAGACTAAAACTGACCTGACAAATGCAAAATTTTAAATAGCTGTGTCTAAAATGTCAAGAACACTCAGCCAGTGAAACAAAAACCATTATATTTTTTTGTGGTGACACGAATGTTTTTTGTCTCCAGACACAACCTTCCAACGTTACTGTGCGAACCAAAATGTGAGCGAGTTTTGGCACTTGTTCTTGGGGAGAGGAAACGCCCACTCAAAGAACTTTATTGGGGTGGTAGGAACAATTGACATTCTACCACTTGGATGAGAAACTGCAGTCAATCGAATGCTGTTTTGTGTGTGAGCCTTTTTCTGCTCCAAGTCTGCATCACCAGACCTGACTTTGCTTCCAATTGGGCCAGAACCAAAATTGATATTTTCAATGGAACATTCAAGATATGGTATTCTCATGTAACTGGCTTTCTTAAGCATTACCTTGAGACACTGTACCCCAAATTGGAACAGATTGGAATCAACAGTTTCCTGCGTACTTTGTTCCATCAATTTGAACATTCTCAAAACAGAAACTTTGCAAACAAATTGTTACAAAAACTTAAATCTCTTCTCAATTCTCAGTTGTACTATTTGCACATTACTGACCAGTTCCTGACAAATATAAGGCCTCTAGTCATCAGTGTTGTGCTCTCAAGAGCTTCAGGGCAGATGCTGCTCAACTCCAGTCTCCATCCTTCGACACACCCAGTGTATCTTGCACACTGTAGGGACGGCTTTATTCAAAGGGATGATTGCAGTTATTATGATCAGGCACAGAAATTGTCTTATTTGTACTCTGCGTACTTGCTACAATTTAAATTGTCCAGAAAGCTTTCCTTGAATGTGACATTTGAGGAAATAATGTTTGGGAGTGGTGCCAACAATTTTGTAGGAGGAAATGTTGCTTGTGACACAGGTCATTTGTTCATTTCTTCCCATCCCCAAAACAACTCGAGATTAAGTGAAGATTTTACACTGTGTGGACACTTGTCTTCCTTCAGTGTCCACCCCAGATTCCAAGCAGTTTACTTGTTGGCCAAAATATATCCTTCAACGCGTTATCACATCTTTGGAGAATTTCAGATTCAAGACAAAAATTTGAGGCTGGTCATCTCTTTGACAAAACACAACGAAAGGAAAGTTGTTGGCTTCCTCATCATTCAAAGCATTTGGACACTTGTGACATTCAAGATAGAAGTTTCAAAAACCAAACAGTTGTTGCTGTTTATGAATAGAGATATCTGCAGCTCAGACAAGGTTTTGGTTCTGGACGGTCCTGGATATCAGTCTCCACGAGTAAAACAGAAGGCGAATGTGTACCATCTGACAAGCTTTCACAGCCTTGCGATCAGACTTCAGAAATATGATGAACAAAGATTTTGCCTCAACTTTAGCTCCAAGAATACTCCACTGCTGTCTGTGGATATCAATTCTGTGGTCAACTTTTCTTTACCAAATGTCCAGTTGTGCTCACAAATGTGTGCTCTTTCCTTGCAAACCAAGGAGAATTTGCAGTTAAATTTGACAGTTTGGGAAACCATTTATGAAGGAACAGACAGTGAAATGTGCAAGTACGGGGGCTTCACCACCGCACAACAATTGAATGGGAAGTACCAAGAAAATGAAATTTTGTGTGAAACATTTCAAGTATCTGCTGGCAGGAGCAGGAGTTACTACAGTTCTAACTCAACCCTGCTGACTTTTCTGTTCCAATTTCATCCATACAGCAAAGTTTCTGTGAATTTTGTGGTGGACACCACAGTTTGTCAATGTGTTTCTCTGTGTCCGTGCACACTGCAGAAAGTTTGCCCACCTCCAAATTATTTCAACCTTTCAACAGTGAAGATTCAGTTTGCTACTGTTTATCACAACAAAACAGAAAAGTGTGATGCTTTTTGGAACTCTATCAGAAAAAGACATAATTTGACAATCATGTACCTCAACCCAAATTTTCATGATTTTATCTCCATTTGGCCAAAGAAGTCTGCATGTTTGGTTGTGCAAGTGTCCAGGATTCAAAGTTGTTCCGTAGCAAATATGGCAAAGACAACACACACTGGATTTTCATTGACACTGCTTTTAGAGAACAAACAAAACATTGAGTATGTAATCAAGGGTGTGCTGGATCAGAATTTGCACAACAGAGAAAAATGGAGGAATTGCATGTTCAAATGTGGTCTGCAAAACAAGTTATTTGTATTTGAAAATATAGTTCAATCAACAGCACAGGCAAGATTTATTCATTTGGAGGGAAAACACCAGCACATGTTTGTCCAGGTGAATGAACCATTGCATGCGAAAAATTGGATTGAAATCCAGCTCAGAAGTTTTGGTTCAAACACAACAAGAGCAATCAACTTTTTCGTCCCCTATCGAAATGGACAACAGGTAAGAATGTATTTCTGGAGCTTACTTCTCTCAAAGTTTCCAGAGAAAATTTAGGGAGATACAAAACATGTTTGTGAACTTGTTTCAGCTGAAGCAAAGTTTGCCTGACATGGAACAATCCAATTTTGTTGGAATAAAACTGATGAGCCAACACTATGTTTCCAGTTCGATTGACTACAAAGTACTGCAGGAATATTATGAGTTTTATACTGGCGAAGTATTGTCAAGGAAAATTCCAAGGCTGACCAAGTGCAACGTAGTTGTTTCATCTGACAAATACAGATTCATAGACTTGCCAAGAACTTTTGAAGAAATACAGTTTTGCTTGAAAGGAGATGGCTTTGTTGAAGTGAAAGTGTTCAAAGACCCCAATTTTAGGTACAAAAACATAGAAGCTCCACAATGTCAAGTGTTCTTCAAGTTACAATTCTATCAGTGGAAATGTTTCAACTTCTCCAGTGATGAACTTGAGTTTCATTACACATTTCTCTATCAAATAATACCAACAAACAGATCAGTTGTGGAAAAGCCAAAACAGACCAATTTTTCTGCTTTTCTGGAAGGTATGCAAGTATCTTGGCACAAAGCAAACCAACTATGTCAGAATGTTTACAGTGTTTTGCCCACATTCTCCAGGAGAAGCCACCTTTTTGAACTTGAAAGTCTCATAAGATCACAACATAACATCCGCAAGATACAAGCATTTTTCATCAGCTTGTACAGAACAAACAAGGTACGTTGCAAATCTGCTGTTGCGTGTGACAGCCCTGTTTCCAAAATTCCTGTTTTTGACCACAGTCTTTTCTGCAGGGTGTGTGGAAGTGGGGTCAGAATGAAACAGCTGCTTTCTTACCATTTTACAACCATAATTTCAACACTTCACGAATGAAGTGCGCTTGCTTCGAGTTTACTCGAAGTTTACACTGCAACACGTCAGATGCTACTCTGAGGAGGAGGGTAGATTTTTACACATTTTGCCCAAACATTGAGGGAGTTTTGACAAATTCTGCGAACGTTTTGCATCCAGTCATGAAGGGAAAGCAAAGGTGTACATTGGCACTGGTGACTAACTTGGCAGAAACAGACCTGATCAACATAAATTGTTTGGAAGCACTGTTACCCACTGTGGTATGCATGCAACAAAAAAGGAAAACAGCTCCAAGAGCAAATGTTAACTTTATTGACATTCAGAGAACGAAAGTCTGTCTTTCACCTGCAATTTCATCACCTGATTCTTGTCTCATAATGGTCTGGCATTCTGTTACAAATGAACTTCCAAAAAGCAAAACAAAAACTCAACAGGCATCACCAGTTCGCCTGTCAGACTTTGAAACTTGCAGAGAAGTTTTGATGTCCACAAGTGTTCAAAAGATAGTTTTATGGGCCAGAAAGGCTTTTCAACCAGTTGCAGCGTCTGGTGTTCAGTGCATAAAATATGCGCACACCTACAATTGCAAAGAGTATTTTAGTCACAATCTTTCCACTCCTGGGTTTGAAGTCTTCAAGACAAAACCCAGTTTCATTGCAAATGGCATACATACTTTGAAATGTGCTCAAGGGGGACATATTTTACTTTCAGCGTGGTGTGATGGTTTTGTTGATTGCCCAAATGATCACTCAGATGAACAGAATTGTTCCTGCAACACAGAAATTGAAAGTGTAAAGAACAAAGCAATGTCAAAGAAAGTTGGAAGACCATCTGATCACTGCAGTTTTCTTTGTTATGTGACACATTGTGGTAAATGTGTAGCATATTTTTGGCCAGGCACAATGACAATGCAGCATTTCTGGCAAACCAGAAGCATCAATCATTTGTATGTTTGCAACAGAAATCACACCAAAAATGACCTTGTTGTTGATGGGGATTTCAAATGGCAGACATCTGATGATTGGCACCTTTCTGAAGAAGGGGACCTCATTAGATTGTTAGCAGGACACAAGAGTTCATGTGCAAACTCCATGGAAATACCATGCAGAGATGGACACTCGAGATGTTTCAACACTTCCCATATTTGTGTGTTTAGCCTTTCTGGTTGTGGATATCTGTATCCATGCAGGAATGGTGGACACATGGAAAACTGCAAATCCTTTCAGTGCAACAACAATTTCAAGTGCAACAACTCATACTGTATCCCATATAACAAAGTATGTGACAGTATATGGGACTGTCCAAGAGGAGAAGATGAACATTTCAACAAAATTTGTGGGGTTACTGACTCAATTTGTGTCACCATGTTCAAATGCAGGAAAGTTCAAACATGCATTCATTTGGCCAGTGTGTGTGACCACATATCTGATTGCCCGTCTGGTGATGATGAGCTGTTCTGCCAACTGAAAAATGTGTTGTGTCCTCCTGAATGTCAATGCTTGGCCTTTGGTCTGTCATGTTTCAACCTCTACACCACGTTTGAGACATTTCCTTTCATTGCTGTTTACATTTTTGCCTCACCTCTAGTCATCACCTTCCTGAATAGGTTCCATGGCACTGTGCTTCTTTCACTTGAAAACTGTGAACTTTCAGACATGGAAAATGTCAAATTTCCCCGATCTCTTCTCAGTTTGACTCTGAGAAATAATTTGTTCACAACAATTTCAAAAATACACTTGGCAAAGAAACAAGCACTTCAAATGCTTGATATCTCCTGGAATAAAATTGAGTGTGTTTCTTCAGACACATTCACATTTTTCAGTAACTTATTTTTCCTCAATTTGTCCAGTAATCCAATGGCAGAATTACCCCAAGACACGTTTGCAACTCTTACCAACCTAAAATTGCTGTCATTGGTGAATGTAACATTACACAAAGTTGATGTACATGCATTTAGAGCCCCAGAACTGAAGGTCATTGAGAGTACAGATTACCTTGCTTGCTGTGTGAACCCAGAGGGTTCAGTTTGTATTGCCCAGTTTTGTCCATTTCAGTCTTGTTCGGTCCTTGTGGAGAGCCACAATGCATGGGCATTTTTTGTTGCTGTATTTGTCATCAATGTAGTTGTGAACATTGCCTGTTTTGTGGTTCATCTTATTGGAATGAACAAGAACAACAAAACCTACACAGCTTTCATTGTTGTAATAAACTTCACCAACTTATCACTTGCAGCATATTTGAGTATCATATGGGGAAACAAAACAAGAGCAGACAAAGATACTGTCATCAAATATACTTTATGGATGTCAGATTCAACTTGCTTTGCTGCTTATGGATTCTGTCTTTTCTATGTGGTTGGAAGTCAATGTTTCATTGTGTTACTTTCATTCTCCAGATTTAGAGTTGTTGTGAATCCATTGGAAACTAATTACAAAAGCACAGACTTCGTTGTTCAAGTTATTCAATGTTGCACACTGATTTGCCTCATAATTGTTTTTGCAGCAACTATGATGCTGAAGTACATAGACAAAATATCACCCACAAAATTTTGTGTTCCATTCTTAAATCCTGGCACTGTCGTGTTGTCAGTCATTATGTCTTGGCTCTTGATATTGGCTCAGTTTGTATCACTAACTGCAGTATTTGGCTTACACGCTGCTACAGTTGTGAAAAGAAAAGAATCCAAACAAGCCCTCACAATGTCTTCAAACAAAACATCAACAGGCTTGAAAATCCAGTTTATCCTCCTTTCATTTTCAGTCCTCATTTGCTGGCTTCCGACCAGCATTGTTGGGATCTTGACAATGTATGTGCAGTCATTTCCACTGGAAATAGTTGCCTGGGTGTTGGCTACTGTTGTTCCTCTGAACTCCATCCTTGTTCCTGCCATATTGATGGCTTTTGTCCTGGCAAGAACCATCCGAATGAGAGTCAAAAATGCAAACATGGCGTCCAGAAGAGTCGTGGTAGCATCGAGTTTGGTTGAGCAGTCCGAAAAGGAAACTGAAGCGTTGTGATCGCCGTTGGATGGAAGGGAAAATTTGGGAAAAGTTCAAAACATTCTCTTGAATGATAATGATATTACAACAGAAAATGCTGCCCAGGATTCTCTTTCTGCTGTTTTCGAGGAGAGTCACAAACCCGTTTCATCCAGTGTCTGTGACATAAATTTGAAAGTTGGCAGTCAGTCAGGCCCATGGCACGTGGTCTTTTCTATGAAAACTCATCCAAGACTGTTGTGAGATGCACGTCAGCAACTCAGGTCCTGACCGCATGCCTGCAATTCACAGATATTGTCAGTTTCTTGAGATCACCAGAGAGTCATTGTTTGTTGTTGCGTGGAACAAAAGTACCTTCACGGCACAACAGGAACGCGAATGAGCTGCTGTTGTTGAGCTGAAAGGGACAAAATCAAACGCAACTGGGCCCTTTGTCAAGCTTGAGTATGTCTGCAGCTTAGGAAAGCAGAACTTTGCTTGACGTCCCCAGTTTATCGCAAGCTTCTGTGCACTGTTCGTGAACCCAAACAGAGGAACGTGGGGACCAAGGCTCAGATCTGTTGCGACGCCATCGGGCACGACACACGTCCAGCGGGACAGGTCATATTCGATACAAAAAGCAAGGAACTTCCTGAGATTATCCTGGCATGTTGGTGGAATCATCTTCACCATTCGCACGAAGCTGCAGCACATGTAGAGAGCGCATACAGCGCTGCAGCACATCTGGTGTCGTCTCCTGGAGGAAGAGTTGGACCCACGGTGTTGCAGAAATGCGTGGATATTGTTCTCAAATGGGCGTCGTGAGTCTGAGGACGCACAGAAGGTCTGTCTCCCTGACCTTTGATACTTGCGCTGACCGACACCCCGCGCCGGTCTATTTAAGCCGTGACACGATTCCCCTGCCAGGAGAGTTTCTCTCTTCTGGAGTGAGAATAAACGCAAGACTTTATACTTCCGAGTTCTTACTCCAGTGCAGCCTAAGATGGAACCCGAGGCTGCACAACCGCAGTCGCGTACGGCGAAAGTGTTTGGTCTGCCCAACTGGGGCTACCCGCACACAACATGAGGCCCGTTGATTGCATACCTCTGGGACGCCATACCCGAAAACAGTCTGGTCCAGTGTGAGTCCAAGCCCCAATTAGTTCACCAAAACAGAGTGTGTCTGTCGGCTGAACACAGCATTTGTGTTGAATTCAACATCTGCATGAAATTTTCAGGTGTCTGCTGCACCCTCTGCCAACCCAGGCGACCGGTGGCACCAGGCTCGGCGCAACACCATCAAGACTCTGGCTCTCGTCGCCTTCTGCTTCATCTTCTGCTGGTCCTGGAACCAGATCTACTACCTCATGTTCAACATGGGGTTCCCTGCCGACTTCGCCTCCAACTTTTTCCACTTTACTGTGGTGATGTTGTTCAGTAATGCCATGATCAACCCCTTCATCTACGTGTTCCAGTATTTGCATTTCAAAGAAGTGGCGCGGGACCTACTGTGCCCTACAGCGGGGCGGGGCCGCAACGCTCAGAATGGCGGTTCTGCCGTGTTCTCCACGGGCACGTCCAACACCGGGGAGGCGAACCAGTCCCGCTGAATCCCTCCAGGGACGAACCGCGCAGAGAGAAGGCAGCCCACATCAACAATTTTGGCAACAGGTTGTTTCTGTGGGTGCACAGAAAATTTCAATTTGACCACAGAATGTTTGTGATTTCGTGACGTCTTCTGACAGCGGCAGGACACGCACACACACACACACACACACACACGCACACAAGAGCAAGACAATTGTGCACACTCTAGTGTGGATGTATTTTTCCGTGTTCCAGGTGCAAAACGTTGATTGTTGTTGAGCTGATCAAGATCGTAGACGGTACACTGGGATTCCCAAGAGCGAACCCACCCACCCCACCAAGTGTCCGTCGCACGCAGAGTATGGTTGTTCTTATTCAGTGTAAATTCCAAGAAACTAACCCAGGAAATTAAACGTTTTCTGTGGATGTGCCTTCAACATCAACACGCACAACTTTGGTTCTGAGAGTGGGGCAGTTTCTTCTGGGCATGGGGCGTTCACCAAGCTCAACATGCATCCACCCCCTCCGCCTGCATCGATCTCTTCATGGAATCTTTTGCACAAAATAAACTACAACTGTGATCCCATTATTGACCGAGCCGTGTGGATGCGGTTCTCCTGATTCCAGGTTCCACCTCTCGGGATATGAGCGAAGCTTGTTTTGCTGATGAAAGAGAGTTGCATCACACCACTTAGGTGTCGCTCCGACCGTCAATGTGAAATCCAGACATCTGTTGTCATTCCAATTAGACACCAATGTGATGGAAATTTTCGTGATGGAAAGCTTTTTACATTTGTCTGTGTTTGAAAATGTTCCAGTTTTCTTGTCGGAATATTCGGTTGTTCGAGCTGTGGTGAATTTCGTCCAACGATCAATGTGCCCGGATCACACAGTCACATACAGCTGGTTTGGACGCGCAAACGTGACCGCACTTCAAACCCAAGCGTGAATTCGTGTGTGCTGTGTGTCATGAGATTTTCTGCCGCTGCAACCTGGGAACAAAGTTTCCGTGACGCATTCACCGAGAACAACGCGAAGTCCCAGAGCTGCAGATTCCTCGACTTTCTGCGTGAATTAGAATCCTGCAGAATTCAATGGTACTGCAGGAGTCAAAAGACCAAAAGCCGCATCAAAGGAGGAACGTGCAGAATTCGTTGCCATTGTGTGGGTCTCTGAGCGGGTTGAGCTACCAGAAGAAGAGTATATAAAATTCTCTCTTTTGCGAGAAGGCGAAGTTTCTTCTGGATGTTGAACTTTTACGGGAAACCACGAAGTGACAAACACTTGAGACGGAATGCTGTGTTTCGTTAGGGATAAAGAACGAGTCCCAATGCTTTCTTGATTCAAGAAAGCATTGGGTCAAGTTCTTTATGCCACATACAGCTCATGACTATGATGATGAACAGAAAGTCTTTGAAGTTTTGGGTCTTGAATTGTCAAGCACTAGCTGTGTCTGTCCACACAGTTGGTGCTTTCCGTGAAAATAAAGGACCCAAAACTTCAAAGTCTTTCTGTTCATTATCATTGTTCAGTGCTGTATTCCTGAAGAAGGCAGTTTCTGCAGTGTTTGGTGATAAGATAAGGTTCTCGTGAAAGAGCGCCGCCGCTTCAGCGGATCCAGGGTCCAGAAACCCCTGAACTTCAAAACTCTGCTTCCGTGTCCATCTTCTCCACCAGGTGCAAAAACTTCTATTTGGTTGTTTGAAGCAGAGTAAGGACCTTGACCCCTGCGTCCCTCAGGCTTCTGCAGATATCTAGTCCTGGAGTCCGAACAAGGGATGATGCTGGGACTTTGTGTCACAAAAACAACTTCATTGTCACCACGCAAAAAGTTTTTTTGTGAAGGTCTTCGTGCTGTGAGCGAATAATCAACCTGTGTGTACGCACAGCATTCCACTCCGAGAACTGCAGCTCCACAGGCATTGCGTACATTTGGACTCCAGTTCTTCTTGCCTCTCACGGTTCTATAACAAAAGCTTTTGTCATCGAGCTCAGCAAATCTCCATTTACAATGGAAAACACAACATTCAGAGGTCTGTTTTCGACGGATTTCCCGATGTTTGAGAACGCCTCGACCGGCATGAACGCGTCGCGACTGAACGGAACTGACCAGGGGACTGACCAGGACATCTCCTCGTCCGACGTCATGTCCACCATCTACTACGTCATCTCGCTCATCGGTGAGTGTTCGCTTTGTTCTCGCCAAAATTTGAATTCCCCCCCTCACCTGTGGGGATGGAAAATCGAACGCGTCCAACGCACCCGTCCAAATGAAGAATTCTGCCCCTGGGATTGTGCGCGTGGAGGCTTGTACGACACGCCATGTGTCGCAACAGAAGACAAACCGAACAACACGGCTCAGCGAATAGATCTGCAGAGACACGAACTGCACAAACACACGGGTGAAAGGACGTGTGCACCGCTTGGCTTAATTCATGCAATCATCGCCTCCGCTCCATTTTGTGAACATGGAGGGTCCGGATTTCTTTGGCCGCAGGACACGAGTGAATCCTGTTTGTATTCACATGAACAGAACATCGTTCATGAACAGAACATCCTCAAACGCATTCCTTGGTCAGTCAGCAGAACTTGAAAATTCTGCATCTGTGGACGGCTACAGCCGTGTGCGACGTCGTGCCTTATCATGGTCGTACAGAACTGCACGATGATAAGGCACGACATTTCCATTGTGTTTGCTGTTCTTTATTCTACCTGAATGAACTCGGCATGCAGACAACATTTTGAATGGCACCAAATGCAA
>JAAUXT010013649.1_pt1 | contig 17228 bp, 18 predicted proteins | sample 7278171 | NCBI WGS metagenome assembly JAAUXT01 (sample SAMN14350112, study PRJNA611818) | marine sediment metagenome | isolation source: surface marine sediment (1.8m) | place: French Polynesia: Moorea | collected 2018-08
CGCGCTCGAGTTCCAAGTGTACAGAGCATCTCTGAGTGGGGTGCCGCTAAATGACCGCAACTAATTAATCAGCGGTGCTGCTCCCATTACAAGTGCCGCTGAGCTCCTATCGGAGCTATGGGCGCCGCTAGTGTTAATCTGGGTTGGTCCTGTTTTGCTGATTATCGTATCCCTGGACTCAAAAGATGCATCCACGGATGTCTTGTGTCGGCTTTTGTCAGAACTCTCTGTCAGACAGTTTTCGAAGCCCTCACCTGCATTCTTCCAATTCGTGGCAAATCAAAAATTTGAACGTCAGAGCCAACGCCCCAACGGCGGGTCCTGCAATGGTCGGTCCCACCAATACTTGCCTGTGTTGTATCGCTGTGTTGTGTCGCGCAGGTCCGAAGCGCGTGTCCTTCGAGGGCGTGGCGCGCGGCGTGTCTGCGCTGCGCAGCCTCCACATGTTCGCGCAGTCCATGTCGAGCGTCGGGTCGTCAGGGGGCGGCAGCGTCGAGTCGCTCGACGAGGACGAGACGCAGGCGATGAAGACGGCCGTGCTCAGCAGGTCCAGCACCGTGCACCGCTCCCTCGCCGTCAACAGCGGCGCCGAGATTCTCAAGCGGTGAGTGGTACACGGCATTGCGGAGCAAACTCGGTGAGAGGTGTGCCCAGGCGTTGGTGGAGAATTTGATCAATAGAGGCCCAAATCCCAGGAAGGTTTGCAAAGGAAAAATGGGAACAAGCGACACATGCATACTGGCTAGCAAAGGATGGAATCCACGCAGTGCGCTCATTGGTGAGTCGCATTGTTTGGTGCATTTCTGGATACCAAGGGACAAGTACCAACCATGTGGTGGTAAAGTTGTGTTGTCAACTGCACTGCTTTTGAGACGAAGGTCACGATGACTCTTGATGGATACACTGGGGGCGTTCACGTGTGCATGTATTGAGGGCACCGCACCAAGAAATTCAACAGGCCCTGCATGCTGAACCTGCCCATTCCTCGTACGCGCGCAGGCTGCCGAAGCAGGCGACCATCACGCGGCGTCGCGTCCTGCGCCGCGTCGTCACCAAGGCCGGGCAGGAGATCGTCATCCACGAGGCGCCGTCGCAGGACAGCGTCGCCACGACCAGCAGCGCCGCCGACGAGGCGTCGAGCGCCGCCGCGACGCCGCCGCACCGACCGGGCAGCCCCAACCCGAAGCCCACGCGCAGGACCAGGTCAGCGGGGTCGTTTTTGTTTTGTAACGCTCAAAGTTGTTTGGGCCTGGAGTCCTCCTGTTCACGGACATTGCACAAACCAACGTTGGCTTCATCTCAGACTTTCATGACAACAGACACTTCGTGTGAAACCACCTTGACTGAAGTCATTTCAGACCAAAATACCTCACAAGTACACACCTCGCACACAATCCAAACTTTCCAGGTCCAAGAGAAGTTTTGACTTCGAGCTGCTGTCCGACTCCTCCCGAGCCACCACTCCCCAGAGCAGCTTCGACCACGGACACCGGAGTCCTCCCAACACCCACCCCGCCGCACAACCCGCCCAGCAGGGCGGGGGCGGGTCCCCGGGCGACCTGGACCGGGTCGCGTCGAGCCTGGTGAACGGGATCATGGGCGACGCGTTCCGCTCGCTCAGCCGCAGCAACAGCCAGGAGGACGGCGCGAGAACTGAAGGTCAGTCCGGCGAGCACCACGCAAACACGTCAAAATTGTCAGTCTCAAAATTATCAACATTCGCCTAGCCTTGGTACTGTATTTTACTGCGAAATTAGTAAATATCTCAAGGCCACCAAACAGCGCGACAACTATTTCTAAGCAAAGAGAAGCAACCTCAGTCTGCCAAAGCTTGATACATGTGCTCCCCTCCTTTTCCAGAATCACAAGCCAAAGACGTTCCTGGAACACAAAGGCCACATCAAGCACTGAGGGCCACGAAGAGTCTCTCTCCCGTCATCATCACCACAGACACCGCCTTGGGTCAACCGGAAACGGAAACTTCTGCGCAGAAAGGTGGAATGGGTTCCACTTCCGGTTCTGAGTCCGGCGACCGGAAGGGACAGTTACTTCCGCCCACGTCAGAGACCAAGTTCAAGTGCAGTCCCTTCTCCGACCACAGCGAGATTCCTTCAGGTGAGGACCCCAATGCTGCCCGTGGTACTTGAGAACTGTTGGAGTTAAAGTTGGGTTTGGCTTTTTCCAGTTGCGCTTCAATTGAATCACCAAATTGTGTCAGAAATTTTCGAATCTCCCCACAAAAACAACCCAATAAATTTGCTCGTTTTCATTTCGACTGTGCCTTTGCGTGTCGAAATCAAATAAAGCACAGCGTCATAATTGTGGGTTGGGTCTTGCAGCAGAAACTCAATTGGACGCTTGCGGAGAATAGTTCAGGTGATTCCTTTTCATCAAGTTGTTCTCATCAAGCAGATTGAGCAGCCCCGCCCTCGCTGCACAAGGAGATTGATCCATAAAGTAAAACAAGCTGGAGGCTGATCTAGGGACTCTGAAAGGTCTGGGCAGGCCTGGATCTGAAGGTTCCAGATAGTCTTTGCAGCGGCAGGTCCTGGGGCCCTGTGCAGAGCTGGATCCTGGGTTCCAGCGAGGCAGGGGCAGATCTGGGGCCCTCAGGTCTGGGTATGGGGCAGATCCAGAGACCTTGGGGGTATAGTCCGATATCGCGTCCAAAGAAAATCTGTGATCACTCCCTCCCCTGTCCCGACCAAATCCTGGATCCGTATGGGATTCGTCTGACATCTCAAGGTTGTTTCAAGTGCAAATTTGTCAGCTTCACGAACACGTGTCAGAGCTTTGCGCCTCTTCGTCTTCACTTCAAATCCTTTTACGAGCTGCACTTATTGGATCCGCTGGGGACTTTCACAAGAAAGTGCGTGATATTTTTGGCCTGTTTCCGTCCTTTGATTCTTTTGATCAAACAGTTCCAAAAGCAGCGGGGTCTGGATTGTTCTTTTCGTTTTTCCTTTTCCAAAAGCGCGCTGTTTGTCATTTCTTGAACAAGTCTTTTGGCCACTCTACAGAGGAATTCTTGACTTGTTAATGTCTTGGTTCGCAAACTGCAGCTTGAGCCGTTTCAGTTGCCGAAATGAGGAAGTGCATGAGAACTGTGGGTGAAATTGAGGCACCATGGGCACATTTTTCTCCTCCGTCTTCAGGGGCGTGGCCAAAGCGGGGCAGCATGCCGGACGTTGCGCACCGGAAGCTGACCAGCACGAGGTCGTCTCCACTTCCGGCGCACCCCGACGCCGTCCCGCGCCGCCTGTCGGACAATTTCCTCACCATCCCCGACCACCTCCAGTTCAGGTCGGTGGGATTACATCTGATCACCTCCAGCTTTGGTTTGAGGAGGTGGTCACTCATAACGTGCAGTTCAGTGGAACCTGCTCGCCATGTTCAACTAATTCAAGTTCATACCATACGTACCTCAGTGCCTGAAGTCTGCATCACACGTCCAGTTACCCTTCTTGCGGGGTGGTTGCTTTTCACTGGAGAGCTGCAAATTCCTCATTCCACCAAAAACATGTCCAGAAATGGTCTTCAAACAGGAGTAGCGTTGGGAACGGTCAAAACACGCAATTTTTCTCCATCACGACCACAGTGAACAGGCTGTGTTGGGGACAAGAGAAAATCCCACCAAAGACTGACTGCAAGGTACGAGGTTCCTCCAGTGAAGTTTGAATGTTACAAGATTGATTCTATTTGCAGCGGGAGTCCGTTCGTCCGGCCGTCGAGTCCGTCCGTTCCGAGCGTCACGATCCAGGACGCCGACTCCGGAGCCAAGGTCCGGGTCCACAGCACCATCGAGTCTGGACAGGTAGCCAGGTCAAGGACCAGGGTCCATAGGTACTGAGGTTGGGAACCAGGGTCCAGAGAAATCCGGTCCTGGGAGCAAGGTCCACAGGAACCAAAGAGGACCAGGGTCCAGAGGTACTTCGGTTGGGGATCAGGGACCCAGGGTCCACAGGGATCCGGGACAGGGACCAGGGTCCGGGACCAGGGTCCGTAGTACCATCGAGTCTGTACAGGTTGCCAGGGTGGGGACCAGGGTCCAAGGTACCATCGAATTTGCACAAGTACCCTGGGCAGGACTTGGTCCACAGCACCATCGAGTTTGCACAGGTACCCGGAGCGGGAACTAGAGTCCGCGGGTACCCGGAGCGGGGACCAGGGTCCGTCCACAGCACCATATTTGTCACTTACGCGAATTGACGGCTGTTCTATTGTTTTTAGGTTTGCGTTCCTGTGTTGGAGCTTCCGAGAGACCCGCCTGGGTCGCCGCCTCCCTCACAGAAACCCAACGTGACGGTGCGCACACAGCTGAAGAAGAAGGTGAGCATCAGCGTCAGCGCACACGAAAGCACCGAACAAAAAGTTGGGATTTGGATTTGTTCAACATTCGCAAAATTGACACGCGCGCGTATTTGTCTTGTCCGCACACACACACACACACACACACACACACACACACACACACACAAAAGGGACATTTTCAACGTTGAAACAGGCCCCAGCTTCCCCGTGGGGGTGGGGCCTGTGCCAGGACCTCAAGGATCTGCCTCTGTCGCAGACAACAACATCTGATGTGTTCTTTGATGGCCGAGCACAGCAACACGTGATTTTCAGAGGAACACCCCGCGTCTGGACGTGATGCGCGCGAGCACGAAAGAGACGATCAAGAAGACGCTGTCGGATCCGGCCGAGGACCGCAAGGGGGAGTCACCCGCCCCCGAGAGGAGCAGGTAACCAACACGAGAGAAAGCGTTGCAAGGCCAGGTTCATTGCATGTTGTCAAGACTTGGCCCAAGTTCAGAACCAGAGCCAAAGTCGGACGAGAAGGACGGTTGTTTGTTCTGATTCGGCAAGACGGCCCTGGGTCAGCTTCCCTGGTTCGAGTTCGAAAGATCTGTCTGAATCAGATGCGCACACTTCAGTGCAACGGCGGATATTGCTCAGCCCCCAGTTCTGACTCCCAGCAACCACGTATAGAACGCAGGGCTGCTTTGGCAGGGTACTGTCCATGGAAAGCCGGTCCGATCTTGTGAGTCGTGATTGGTGTTTCTTCCGGTTTCGCAGCAACACGACGCCATCGTCGCCGAACGTCGAATCGCTGACCGACGCGCGGGGCTCTCTGCGCATGCTCCAGTCGGAGAGTCTGCGCAGAGCGTGCATCTACATCTCACAGCGCGCCGTCGTGGAAAGCGTCAACTCGGTTCAGGAGGAGGAGAAACAGAACGTCCGCTTCATCGGAGACGAGAAGGGTGCGTGTCTAAAACAGAAGCAGTAACACGATACTCAAAACTGCTTTTTCTCTGAAAAGCTGAACACGGCTTTCAAACGATTCATCTCCAAGAAAGACCTTGAGATTCGGAAAGAACCTGGAAAGAACCAGTGTACATGGCTCAACCTGATTCTCATCTTATCAGAACCTACATAAAGTTTCAACTGGTTATACATCCTGCAGGAAACAGCGTCAAGGTGACGTTCGGCGGGGAGAGCTCGACCCGGGCGCCGTCGTTCGCGGCGGCGCCGCAGAAGCACCGCCTGCGCCTGTCCAACTCGATGCCGACGCTGAGCAAGACGTGGAGGGCATTCGAGATCGACCCGGACCAGGACGACACACTCACGCTCGAGGTTTGCGTCCTGTTTGTTGATGGAAAACCACAATTGATGTGTTGTGTTGTTTTGAAGAAATAAATCTGAAAGAATCAAGACCATGCATTCAGCAGCGCTCCGAAGGTCACCGTTTTGACTTCTTGTCTGTTTTGTACTCCTGAGAAAGTCAATTGTCTCTGGTCGCCTGGTAGCCTGATACTCGGACAAATTTGTTTCCTTTTCTCCCCATGGGTTACACATCTGACAACAATTCTGCGTCTTTCAGGAGATGGAGGCGTTGTCTGTGGCGGCGCAGCGGCGTCCGAAGCGCGCGACGCTCGACGGTATCACGATCCCGCGGGAGCTGCAGGAAAGGAGCGGGAGCCCGACGGCGTGCGGCGCCGCCGACGGGGACCCGGACAACCTCCTCATGCAGATCACCTCCCAAAACTTCCTCGGTAAGAGCAAGGTCGTTGGGACCAAGATCTGATCCAGGTGGCAACGTGAAAAACTCAAACCTTTGCGTGCGGGATACACTGCCATGGCTGTGGCACTCACTTGAAGCCACGCACTGCTCTGTGCAAATGCTATCTTGTCTGGAAAGCTTGAAATGTCTTCAGAGACCTTGCCCACATTCACAAGCAATCCTGTCTCTTGTCTCTGCAACTCGTGATTGAGAATAATTTTCGCGCAGACATCAAGCGGGTGGCGCGCACGCTGCAGCCGAGCGGAGACAACACACCGCTGCACATGACGCCGCTCTCCAGTCCGCAGGCGTCCCCTGGTGGCTCCGCCCGCAGTTCCCGCAGGTGCGACCGCGTCCTCTCCCCGCCCCTGCGCGGTTGATCCAGGGTGGGAGCGTTTCACCGCTCCGGTGGATCTGGGACGAGCAGGGGCTAAACATGGACCACACCCGCGGAAGGGCAAACCCGGACAGAGCCTGTAGACTCACTGAACGCAACAAAATTTATGTATTTCTCAGGGTTCCTTGCCGTGGGTTTACCGACCAATCTGATCCTTTGCTGGACGCATTCAATGACTGGCCCGAAGGAACCAAACAACTGAACTGCATTGTGCTTCTGAAGCCAAAAATTAAACGTCTTACTTGCAGGTCGTCCCTGGCCCGGGTGGACTTCCTGGCCCTGCAGAGACTCAGCGAGGAAGATTCGATGGACAAGGCGGAGCATGAGGAGCAAGACCAGGAGCAGAAAGAGAGGCAGAACAGGGAGCAGAAACGGGACAGGAAACGGGAGCAGGACAAGGAGAACACCCCGCCCACCCCGCCCACTCTGCAGCAGTCGGCGGTCCCTGGGAAGAGGAGCCCCTCGGGGACACCTGGAGCCGAGAAGCCGCTCAGCAGACTGTCGCCGTTCGGGCTGAAGCAGCCGCTCTCGATCCGCATCCCGAAGCCCAAGATGGACAGGTCCACCCAGGTGAGACTCGCTTGTTGTTGCTTGGAAGTTCCAGTGAAGGGTTCCTGTTTTACCAGGAAAGCAGGAAAAGTGAGACTGGGACGCAAAGTCAAAGCTAAAACGCAAGGATTTTCCACTGTGGCGAAATGAAATAAGATTTTCAAGGGTCACATGCAGTGCATAGCTGGGGGCCCTCCTGGGACCTGCTCAATTCAGCCTTGCAAGTTGGGCCGCAGAGTTTGTCCAATTTTTATTGTCTTCACACGCGTTTCGAGTGCAGACGGGGTGACCCCAATCACCAGATCCTGAAATCTCAAGGTCACTTCCTTCTGTTGCTCAGGTGACGTACGCTGAGATCAAGTCCGAGACCGGCTGGACGAAGCCGGAGACGTTCGTGCGGCGGCGCCGGATCATGGTGAAGGACCCTGCGGTGGACGTGCCTCCCTCCGGGTCCTCCGAGGAGCGGAGCCTCTCCCTGGATCCGCCGCCGGAGACAGACAAACCCGTCACGCTCCACGTACCTCCGTCAGGCTTCAAGTCCCAGAGAAGTGGCAACCACCCAGAGCTGATCTCAGTGCAGAGTGAGCCAATCCAGGGTCAGAGACCAGGGTCCCCTGCATGGGTGCAGCAGCAGGGTGATTTGGAGGGGCAGCAGGCTGCAGGAGGAGGGGAGGAGAGCGCGAAGAGTCCAGTCACCGTCTATGTGTACCCTGACGTGAGGAGATTCAGCGCTCCAGCTTCCAACCAGGTACCAAGGCTCCCCACACTGCATTGCATTCGGGTGCCTGTTTTTCATCAGAAGATAGTGGAGAGCGATGCGGCCTGTCATTGAAGCGTGCAGTGTGGACATGATATCTGTACGGCTTGGGTGTGTCCAGTGTCCATTGTCCTGTTCACTTCACAAGTCAAGTACAAAAACTACACACGTGGTCCCTTTCGATTTATTCGCCTGATGCAGAGAGAAATTTCTTTGTTCTCCAGATTCTGGCCCCGAGCCCGCAGTACCTAAACGAGCCGCACCGTCAGTCGACGGTCGAGACGGTCGACTCCGGCATCGCGGACGACCACAGCGGCGGCGGCGCGTCGCCCAGTCACGTGGTCGTCTCCAACACCCCGCGCCTTTCCCTCGACAGCAGACTGGTGCCCATCCGGCCTCAGGCCAGGTTCATCAACGGGCATCGCGTCGTCACCAGGTGAACATGCAATTTCAGCCGTCCGCGGGTTTTGCCATGCGATACAGATCCAATCGAGTGACGTTGTAAATTCCGATCCAGACCCCGTTGGGTTGCGTACCTGCGTATCTTCTGGTGATGACAAGTTCAGAAGAGTCTGAGGAGGCTTGGATTTTGTGCACCAGGCCCACTAGACATCAGCCCAACCGTTGCAAGGCATCACAGCGCTGTATGGCTGTTTGCAGGCGCCACTATCGCCACCCAGTCTCCGTGGACGCGCACCTCATCCCGGACTCGTCGGACGAAGACGCGGAGGGGAAACAGCGGAGCCGGAAGAGCAGCAAGGGCGGCGGCGAGGCGCAGGTGAGGCCGCCACGGGATCAGAAGCTCTGAGCCTCCGAGGGTCAGGACCCCTCAGGCTTGGGTGAGGCTGCGGCATGATGGGAAGAGGGCATCAGGTCCCAGGGGAATTGACCTGACCAAACTTACAAAATCTTTAATTTCCAATGAAATGCGCCGTTCAGTGGCCACGCACACAAACCCACGTGCACAGCCCCAGACAGTGCCGTCAATCATGAGGTCTTTGAACCTGACTTCCCGTGCATTTGCAGAAGGGTCGGCGGCGCCCAGAGTCGGGCAACACGTCCGACAGGTCGACGGAGACGCTGCGCGCCAGGAAGCACGTCAGAAGCAGAATCGGTGCGTGCGCGTCTAAGAAGCGTGAAACAAAACTTCTCCAGTTCTTTGCTTTGAATGGCAAAGACAGGACAATCAGGGCATAAGTTCACTATGGATCCCTGGAAGAGCGAGCGGTTTCTTCAGTCCACGTTCAGTTTGGCGCACCGGTTGCAACAAAATGTGCCACTTGCCTGTGAACCTGAAGGGACCTGGTGCGAGGCGCAAGATGGAACATGGTCCAAACAAATGACCACAAAATCGGGGACAGATCCAGGATTTTGTCGAGAGGGCCTGACCTTCCCAGGAACCACACTTCGACTCTGAGAAAGGATGTTTTCCGGGTGTTGGGGTGGGCCTTCACTCCCTACGTAGATCTGACCCTTTCGTTGTTCCAGGTTCGCACAAGCGGAAGGTGACCTTCTCCCGGAAGGTGATGATGTTCCGCCGGTCGACCAGTCGAGCCTCGAGCCGCGGATCGGGCAAGGCGTCGTCCAAGGACTCGTCCCCGCTGCAGTCCTTGAAAGACTCCCCGCTCCAGTCCAAAGACTCGAACGACTCTCCTCTCCTCGCGCCCAAGGATGCGCTGTTCTTCATCAAGGATTCTGTGGATCTCGCTTCGCCTACACAGCAGCAGAGCCTTCAGGAGTCGCCATTGGTCACCGTGGATTCTGAGGACACGCAGGCGGCGGGTTCGTCTCAGTTGCCCCTCACTGCCAAAGACTCGTGGCAGTCCTACCAATCCACGAGTGACTTGTCTCTGGACCAGCCTGTCTCCGATGTGTATCTTCCGGTGCCAAAACTCGAACATAAACTCAGTGGGCAGTCAGATGTGAACTCCAATGAGCCCGTTGTCCAGTCCCAGATCAGTGTCGAGACCCCCGACCCAATCCGGGAAGCCTTCGGCATCACTTCCGTTGAGGACGAGAAGAGAGACCCGGTTCAGGAGTGGATGTCCCACAACTACCTCGGACCAATGACGTCAAACTCCTTGTCTGCAGATGAACCGCTGATTGACTTTGATTCTTCACACCAGGCGGAGCCAGCTGCGGGTCACAGATCCGTTTCCGCCAACAACTCGTTGCTAAGCAGCGAGATGTTGTCCCCTGTGATGCAGAAGGGACGGGTGAGGAAAATTTCCACCACAAGAAATGTGATTGTCTGTGAATGTGCAAAATACTGGAGACGGAAGGATCTTGTGGTTGCTATGGGGATAGACCCCGCGGACATGTGCAAGGATCAGCTGGGTCTGGAGACATCTCAGTTCCTCGATGTTGAGTACAGCTCAGCGACCGGGCCTTACTCCCCTCAGTCCAGCACAGAGGACAACTACACTGGATTTGGCATCAACAAAGGCAGCAGGAAGGAACTGCTAGAAGAGCTGGGTTCTTTCAGCAACCTTCAGCCTCATCTCCCACGTGAACAGAAACCTTTCTCCCCAGGGGACAAAATACTACAGGAACTGGCGAAGCTCAGTCAAAGTCAACCACCCTTCAGGGCTCCAAAGAAATTCAACAGCCCCCGGCCCGGACGTGATGAAGTTGTGGACCAACTAGTGAACCTGAGCAACCTTTATTCCAATCAACAACCAATCAGAAGGCCTGAAGTGCACGCACATGTACATGTGGACAGAGGTGAGGTGTTTGAGGACCCGCCGAAAGCAGATCCTGGCCACGCCGCTGTTCCTCAGGCTCCAGCGCAAGAACAGGCCGTCAAGACGAGAAATGACAGCGGGTTCGCCTCCACCACCACCACCATAGTGACGTCCCCTCCCTCTCCTCCTGTGGGCTTACCCGCAGGTGCAGCGGCTGCAACGGGTGCAGGACACCACAGCCGCTTCCCCCAGTTCCACTTCAGTGAAATCCAAGAGAACGTGGAGCCGCCTCCAGCTGACTTTCTACCAAAGCGGAAGAGAGGTCCTCTTCCGCCTGACCTCAACATCGCACTTCCGGTAGGTCCAGGCCAGGGACCGGAAGTCGTGGACAACTGTTCGGCGGAAGTCGCCAATCTGACTTCCGGTCTGGAGCTTCCCTTGTCCCCGTTGGCCCAGTTGTCTCCCATTGCTCCTGAAAGGCCTTTTGTCCCCTCGTACGACAGTGACTGGAACCGGGAGCTGTCCGAACACTTCACCACAGACTACTTTTCCTTCACTGGGCTCGTGGATGTGAAGACTCCTCCACATCAGGTGCGTTTTTAACTTGCGTTTGTATCGTTTCAATTTCACGCGCACAGAAGGGAGGTTCTGGGGCTTCCTTTCCTCTCCCCACAAGGAACTGTTTCTCTTGGAGCTTGTTCCGCGGGGTCGACCTCTCCATGTGACAAGCTGCCTGAGCATTGTAACTGTATCAGAAATGCAGCAAGTCTATCTGTTTTCAGAGTTTGTTGGAGAGGTTCCTGGAGGAGTCAGCCAGCATGAGTCGCGTCGCGGAGGGACACCATTCCCCACCAGACGACTTCCACCGTCCAGACACCTTCACTGACCTCAGCGGTGACCCCACCAGCGATTCTCACCTCCATCACGGTCCCGGTGGACCATCTTCAGAACTTCCGTGTAGCGGCCGCAAATCTCAGCGTCCCAACCATCTGGATCTCAACCCCACGAGCCACGATGATCCAACCCGAATTTTCAAAGATCTTGAGGATTTTGAGTTTCTCAGCCAGATTCCACATGACCCGTTGCCAAATACGGGTGTGACTGGGATATTCTACAAGGACTTGGCGGATGAACTAGAAGTACTGAACGAACGCACGGAGGTCCTGGCGGAGACCAGGAACTCTTCAGACGTGGACCGGATGTTCACGTCGCCCCTGAACATCCCGAACGCCAGCAGGTGCAGCGCGTTCGGCCCAGGGCTGCAGCTGGGGCAGGTGCTCGTCAAGAACAACTTTCAGGTGACTGTGCTGCTTCATTTACACCGAGCATTTCTCAGTCTTGTTTGTTCAAAACTACAGAACTCTGGTCAAACGGGGTCCTGTTTCAGACACAGACATGTTCACCTGTCATCGTTGAAGGCGCAGAACGAAAATTTGAATCCGCACAATTGCAATGAACTCAAGCCTTTTCAGACTTGATTTTGCTTGCAAACTTGTTCAAACTCCCTGTTCTTCCCCGCAAACCAGGCGACACACAGGAGTCCCACAGACCATGCGGTCAAACGCAGCACTGCCTGAACTCACTGTTGTGTCTCGCAGGTGGACACGCGCGGCGCGGGGAACGGGTCCCTGTCGGTCGGGATCAGCGGCCCGCGGCCTCACGCCGTGCAGGACGTCAGCGTCACGTACACCGGAGACGACCTGTACGACGTCGAGTACGACGTGTCGCTGCCCGGCTACTACGTCATCACGCTGCGCTGGTCCGACTTCAACATCCCCGAAAGCCCCTTCATCTGCAAAGTCACCTTCTGAGGGCGCCATGTGTAACATCCCTCCTGCATTGCCAATGCGCGGGTTCGCATCGCACATTTCGCCATGATCACACAAAAACACAGAAATACCTCCCGTCCATGGGACAGGAAAACTGAGCTGCATTCAGATTTGCGACTCTATTCAATGTTGTCCGAAGCAAAATGGCAAGACAAAACTTCAATGAAAGGCCCTGCAGATTGTACTCCGGACGACCTCGAGGAACTTTCTTGTGATTTGCCTTCCCTTGTGCCTTTTGAAACACCTGCATATTTGCGAGCACGACTTGCGAACCCAGCCAGGGCCCGTCTCCAATAAGGTGCACTTGTGTGCATTCAGGTTCCGCAACCTCGTCTGAACCAGGAATATAATTTGGAAATGCATTTTGGCGTGCTGTGTTTAATTTTCTTGTGATTGTGCGTCCCGACCTTTGAGGTTTTGGTGACCTGACAAAGTCCTGCGTGCGCACCAGGGAGTTGTGGGACCTTGAAAGAACACTGCAAGACTTTCTATTTTAACAGTGTTTTCTGTATTTGGTCATAACTTGTGCACTTGAAGACACGTCGAACCTGCCGCCATGAAAGAAAAAAAGCATTCTTTGTTGACAGTTTTATTCGTGAGAAACCGTCTCGCTCTCAGTCTCGAATCAAATTCGCAACATGCTTCGGGTGCACCCGTCGGGTGCAACACTTTCACTTTGGGTGCATCATTCAACACCTTTGGTGCTTCTTCAGGTGCAAAACATTTTGCTTGTTCTCCAAGGTTCTTCCAGGGGTTATGACCGACTCAACAAATTGCGTTTTGTGCCTACAAACAATGGTGCACAAAAGTTCAACTCTGCGCAATCGGGCGCCACCGAAGTATGACACCGAGGATTGAGTGTGGATTCTGAATTCAGAAGTGGATGTCCTGCATGGATTGCGTTCAATAAAGACTGCCAAACAAGACATTCGCCCGTTGATTTGTTCCTTTTCTACATTTGAACATTTCAATCGTTCTGTGTGTCAACCTGTGGACCAGCATGTACATGGGCTTGTGACAAAAAATAGGCCATGGGCCTCGCGGTGATTTCAAAACAAGTAAGTCCGCGGTAATCGGACCCGGATGGTCGCGCACTCGGTAGCTGAGGGGTCTGGTAGGGTGGGGTGGAGGGGGGTCTGGTAGGGGTGTGTGTGGCAGGGTGGGGGCGGTCTGGTAGGGTGGGTGGGTGGGTCTGGTTGGGTGGGTGGGGGTCTGGGTGGGTGGGTAGGGGGGGAGGTTGCATTCCAAAGTGTGGACAGATGCACACATGAATGCTACTGGTTTTTAAGCCGTCAGCGGCACCTAGATGGCCAGCTACGCGACCATCAATGAACTTGTCAGATTTCAAGCGGAGTCGCCTGATCACAGTCCTCACGAATTGTGCCAAAAACTTCTGTCTTCTGTCTCCCTGTCGCGCAAAACTCGGAGTCGTTTCCCGCGATTTTTGGAGTTGCCATGAGAACCTGCGTCGAAATTTGACAGTCGGTTTTTACGGAATACTGTTCAGTCCTCTGCATTCCGTGCACGCAAAGTTTAGAGTCAGTCCAGACGTGTTTATGACACTCACGTCGTGTCACTATGATCTGGTCATTATTCAGAAACCAAAGGACCACAACCAGCAACCACAAACACAGCCTTGTCCTGAACTCTGATGAGCACAAGCCCCCTGAGTAGCCACACACCCACTTCTCTCACCACCATCTGGGTACATTGGCTTTGTCCCAGCTCTTCCTGTTTCTGGTCTCGTATCTTTTACAGACCTGCTGGCACACAGTAAATAATGATTCTCATGTCCATTCTCAGTCACACGCCTTTTGCTGGCGGACATTGTCCTCTGGACAGATTCTGCAGTTGTGACAACCCCCCGTACCAAGGGTCCCTGCAATAAACATCATTGCAGCAGAAACAGACATTGCGTGTTCACCAACTCATCTGGTGCCTTTCTTCCGTGGCAGCCAAGCCTGTCAATTCAAAACTGGTTGGAAGATGATCAGCACTTTTTCTCGTTCTTGCCCTTGGTGTTCTTTCCAAAGCATTTAGAATCGTGAAAAAATGTTGTTGGATTGGAAGTCTCTGTCAATCTGCAAACAGGACAGACCCAAAACAAGAAATTTCTGGAACACGCTTCGTGGGTACAGAGCAAGCAATCATCCTAATTTCGTGTTCGAGTCAGAAAAATTTCCAGTAAGATTCTTCTGCCTGTTAATTACATTGGTTTTCACACGCGTCTGGTGTCAGAATTTCAGCGCGAATTGTCGGAGGGGAGACATTGTTCTTGCCCACGGGCTGTTTTGTGCGGGAAATTATCTGCAGCAGTTGTTCCCAGGAGGATCCCACTCGTCGCCAGCCACACTTCCTCCCTTCCGACAAGGAAGCAGTAAAACATCCAGCACCACTCAATTCACGCAGGTCCGCTTTCAAGCCAAGCCGTGATCGTTCTCCCCTCGCTTGGCTTCAAGTACATTTTACAAGTGACCTTTCATTCGATTCATTCCTGCAACCACAACTGATTCTCAAACCAAACGCTCGTTTTGGGAGAAATTTTGAAGAGTTGTGTGTTGGTCGGCCTTTGCCGGGGGACTCAAGTCTATCGGCGAAGCGACAGCCACCACAATCGTCTTTCAAAAGTGATTTTCACACCCAAACTGGTTTTGAACACTGTTTGTGGGTTGTTTGGAAATCCTGAAAAATTTGTGGGCAATGCTTTGTGAGATTTGGGCGGCGAATTTCAATTGATCGGAGCACCAAGCCCAATGGAATTTGATGTCGCTGTGTTCCCAAGCCCAAATATCCGTCCACATGCACAGGAACACCCATGGGTAAATTCCCCAATTGTTGCACAACAGCATTCTCGTGTACCATGCACAAGCAATTCAAATAAAGTGGACGAGAAATTCAGCTGTTCGATACCTCCGAGGAAGAGAGCGATGCATCCCAGCTTCAGTCCCTGCGCTTGTGTTGAGCCTGGCTCGAACAGCGCGGCATCGTGCGGCTCCGAGCGCAGCTCAGTCGTCACATTCACACTCATTGTCCAGCAGAAATAAACACGAAGATTGCGATTGTTGCGAGTACCAAGACCTTTATGCACCGAGGAACAGTTCTGGACGATCTCGTGAGAATGTTTTGAGACAATCTGTCGTAATTTTCACATTTCATTGCCAGTTTTCAATGCATTGGTGGAAACTGGATTCTATCCTGAAGCTGTGCTCACCACATCGACCGCACATGCAACTGATAGTGATACATATTTGGGCGCCCGCTCGTCGGCGAGAACTCCATTACCAGCCTGTGGACTGGGCCTGCAAATGAAGATTTTATCTGCATGAATTACATGTGGGATATATACTCACATGAAGATTCACTGAAAATTGTCTCTTTCATTCGCAGCTAAAAGCCCACAGTTCAACAGTTTAAAGCTGTTTCACATTGACAAAAATACCCCAAGTCAGCAGAAAGCAGAATCTGCTCGTACAAACCATTCTTGCTCTGCCAATGCAGAAAGGGATGTTTGTGGGAAACAAAGACATCTTTTCTGCTGGAAAGCAAACACTCAGGGGTCGTTTTCTCAAACACTGAACTGAAAAAAACACGTTTGCCCAACGAACACCCAACGCACGTTTCCACAATACAGATGAAGGTACAATGAGAAACTTACATTTCCTTCAGAAAGGGAAAGAAAATCACTATCATGATAAATTTAGCGGTGAACCACCGGAGTGGCTGCCCACCTGAACGAAGTTGCACACGAGCTCTTGATTGACCACACATTCGCATTTGTGTGACCAGCCACGAAGTTTCAAATTACGAGACAAACATCGCGCCAACATTGCTTCACCCCAGCGAAGGGGGGTCAGAAAGGCAATTTCGTCATGCTCAATTTTGAGATCGCAATGCAACACATCAAAAGGAAAAGCGGATGAAGTATTGGGGAAACAAAAAGATACGTGGAGATGAGACGAGGTTTTGACATGAAACACAAAGTTCCATAACGTTGAATTTTATTCGTGACAACAATGCAGAAATTTCAGTTTCGTTGAAGTTTTCTCGAGTGGGGAGGGGAGCAATTTCATTCTTGCGGGGCTCCCGGGTTTGGTCATTCCGTGTGACTTGGATCCAGCTAGAATTATCATTTCCAACTGACAAAGTCAACAACGCGTAAAAAACAACACAACAATTTTGCACGAAAGTTTGTTGCTCCTGCCACGATTGTGTTTCAGTGCATGAAAATTTACTGCAACAGTGAGAAACCTTGACATCAATTACCCGCAGTTATTTTTTCCTGGGCAGCATCTTCTTAACAAAAGAGTTTGTTCAGTTCACAACTGGTTGTGGAAGACGAGATGGCTTTTGCAAAGCTCGTTCTCCTGCTGCAAGTGTTGTCCGTCGTCGGACTGATTTCTGCGCAAACTCCGACTCTCGACGGGAACAAACTGAAGAATTTGTTGCTGGGCGTTGTGGAGAAAACTCTTCATATTGACCAGATTCAAGTGAGCTGCTCAAGAACTTGTGGGAAGATAAAGGGCAAACTTCAGTCATTGTCGCATTGTCTTGCATTGATGCAAGTCAAAACAAGATGCGTGAAATCGCGAGGCTCTGTTACTCGTATTGTGCTAACGTCAAAAGTGTTTGGGTTGGAATCAAATAAATGCTGCGTGTCACTCAGTACTGTGTGTTTCAGTGCTGAAGTACGTGTACGAGATTTGCCTTCACCAGCAGAGCTCATCTGCAATAATGCATTTCTGGTCGCACTTGCCCAAAGTCGGTCAAGAGAGTCCGACAAACGATGGTTCTGACCAGGGCCCCTCCACAGAGAGGCTTACCACAGCTTTTGACAAAACGAGTTTTTTAGGTGATTTGAGGTGGGTTGCACGATTTGAGCCAAATCGGTGCGAGCCAAATCGAAGCACCTATAGGCAGCATCTTCCAAAAGTATGTCAGCAGCAGTTTCATGGTC
>JAAUXT010120764.1_pt1 | contig 17227 bp, 20 predicted proteins | sample 7278171 | NCBI WGS metagenome assembly JAAUXT01 (sample SAMN14350112, study PRJNA611818) | marine sediment metagenome | isolation source: surface marine sediment (1.8m) | place: French Polynesia: Moorea | collected 2018-08
GGGGGGGGGGGGGGGGGGGCCCGCCCGCGCCCCGCCCCGGCCCGGGCGCGGCGCGCCCCAGGGCCCCCCCCCCCCCCCCCGCGCCCCCCCCCACCCCCACCCCGCCCCCCCCCGCCGCCGGGGCTCATGGGGCTGTTGCCTCGCATTTCACATGCAGAAAGTTTCACGCTCAACAGTTCGCGCTGGAAACGTTTCACACGCTCTCCCAAAACGATGCACATTCAATTGTCAGTTTGTTGGGTACAGTTGATGTTCTTCGTCATTCATCAAAAAGGGAAGTCCCCCCCCCAAAAAAAAAATGTCATTCTTCCCCGTTCGTTTACCCGCGTGATTGATATCCCGCTAAATTCGAGGAAATGTTTGTGTGTTTTTGCAATCGAATAAAGCGGGATCCGCTGTATGTTTTTCCAGTTCACAGCTTCTCTCCGACTACCGGACTCCATGTCCCCGAAAGACAAGGAGCAGCGGTGTGAGGAGGTGGCGGAGAGCCTGGGTCTCACCGGCTGCATGGACACGAGTGAGTCAGTCCGCGCTGTTTTGCAATGGGGCTTTTGCACGATGTTTGTTTGACACGCTCTTGAAATGGCAAAACATCCTTGATACCACCTGATTTTGACTCGTTTCAATGAAAACTCGGTCACACACTAAAAACCTGGGCTGATTCCAACGGATCGCAATCGCAAAAAGTGCTCGAACTGGGTAAGGTCCAAGTGTCAAAAGAATGCATGGAAGATGCTTGCGCTTACAGAACTGGGGTTTGCGGTTTTCAGACCTTGGAGCATTGTTCCAAGGCGGATTGTCGGGAGGAGAGAGGAAGCGTGCCAACATCGCCTGTGAGTTACTCAGGGACTGCAGGCTCATTCTCATTGACGTGAGTTCTTTTTTCTGTGCAGCTCCATTCTGTCGTGGAACTGCTTGACTCTTTGGCAATGCACAAAATGTGTGACCTGACACAGCGTTTGGAAATTACAAAGCGAAAACAAGCATTTTGACCCTCACTCTTGCTGGTTCAACTCCTGAACACCTCCTTGTCTTTTTTTTTTTACGTTTTCCCTCCTCTGACTGCAGGAACCTACCTCAGGCCTGGACGCCGCGCTGGCCTTCCAGGTGATGTGTACCCTGCAGAGTTTCGCGCAGGATCAAAACGGGACCGTCGTGACCACGATCCACCAACCGTCCAGCAAGGTCTTCCACATGTTCCACAACGTGCTGCTTCTGGCGGAAGGGCAGGTAAAGTTGCGCAAAGGAACAACGTTGTCAACGATGGCCTGAAACGTTTTATTCGTGAACACGTGTGGCAGTGGTTCGACCACTGTGAAATTTTCATTCAATCTGGATCTCCATAAAAGTAACGTGACGCATTTGGGGCATTGCATGGAGTGTTTGCGCTATGTGTTCACATGTGTGAACTGCACTTCAGGTGGCGTACTACGGTCCCTCGGGAGACGTTCCGACCTTCTTCACGGCCGTGGGGCTGCAGTACGACCCGAGCCATAACCCCGCCGACTTCATGCGTGAGCACCCGCCCTCATGCGGACACTGAGGTCCTTTCATACAGTATCCGAAGAGGAGACGTCTTGTCTGAATGAGCGTCGTATTTTTCCAGTTGATCAAGTGACGAATTCAGCGGAAGCGAGAAAAGCGTTAGTGCAGGCAACGGACGCAGCCAGGTGAGCAAGTGTTCGTTCACCACAACAGCAGAAGAACCTGAGATCCCAGTCGGGTCCCCAGCAGGCCAAGGAAAGGAAACCCCGACTGGGAGAATTGGGCCATGATGGTCAGTGGACCCGGTGTCTGTGGTGGCAAAATTCTGAACCAGATTATCACAAGGCTTCGAGTGGCATTTTCATGGGGGTCTGCTGTTTGCCTGAAACTCAGAGACACAGGTGTCTGATCCTTTTTGAGTCCAAACCCAAACTTGGTCAGACCTGAACTCGGAAGACATGAGCGCCTGGCCACCTGAAATGGGCCAGACTCAACAAAGTTTGACCTGAAAGCCAGTGTCCCAATGGTGCTGGTCATTTCAGGTCACAAATCAACAATCCACACACTTGTGCCTAAAAATCCCTGTCCTATATTTGTCATTTCATTCCACCGTGCTCTTGTGTGCCACTAAAACCGTCGGGACGAGCTTGCGCACGGCGAGGGGAGTCACAGGTTGTTCTTGTTCTTCAGGTTGACCGGTGCGTGGCCCGCGGAGCTGCGGTCCGACGTCGCAGGCTCCGCCGCGCCTCAAGCCTCAGGCCCGGGGACGGACGAGCACAAGTGGCCCACCGGCTTCTGCACACAGTTCTCAGTTCTGTTCCGCAGGCATTTGATCAATGCCGTCAAGGCTCGGATGAAGATCACCACCAACCTTCGGGTGAAGGCCACGTTTTGTCCTCATTGCGTTTTGTAATTGACTTCAGTTTTTCAAGGAAGGCTCACGTGCATGTGGGTTCACTTTGTCTTCGCCAGTACGCCTGCTACATCCTCCTCTTCATTGTGATGTACTGGAGGCTGGAGAGAGCGGAATCTCTGCTGCTCAGTAAACAGCGAATGGTAAGATTGGTGCTGGTTTTGTCCAGGGTGTTTTGTTCTGATAATTTGACTCTTGTTTTCCCTTTTTGAGGAAGGAGCCAACTTTATTGAAAATTTTTGAGTTTGCCGCAAGCGAAAACTGCCTCTTTGTTGTGTTGTTTGCTGCCTCCAGTTCTGTTTTGCTTGACCTGTCTGACAGCACACAGAGTCCTGCACATTTGAATACAAAGGTGCAGAAAGCAAATGAAAATGCAGAAACTCCCCAGTCATTCCCTGGGACCCCAGGACCCCAGGACCCCAGGACCCCTGGAAGGGCTCAACGGACACGACTTGCAATTCTGCTTTGTGTGTCATTTTGTCTGAAAATGGAAGAGGTTTACATGTGGCAATCCTTGTTTCCTCACGAAATACAAACCAATGCAAGATATTCAGTTTGAACATAAGGCACAGGGTGACAAACCAAAACCCACAGAGTTGCAAGACGGGCCAATTGTTGGTCAAAGATTTTTGTCCTGCACTGACAAAACAGTGATGTGACGTGGTACATTCTTGCAGCAAGCAATCTGAACTGCAGTGGATACTTGCACAAGCTTATAAAAGCAGCGGCCCAAAGCACTGCATGCTTCGAGGTTTCTTTCAGTTGTTCATGGTGTTGGAGTCTGTTGTTGTGGGTACGATCTTCAGGAGTGGACTTGCAGGTGAGCTCAGGTGTCGTGGTTTCACGCATTTGCTTTTCTTTCAGCTGTTAATGGTGGTTTTCACCACCATAACTGGGGTCATCTTCATTAGCGGATTGACAGGTGTGTACGTGAGCCTTTTGTGGTTACTTTATCAGTCAAACACACAGCAGTGGGTTTTCTCACCAGATTTACAACTTCAAAGGCAATTGGTCACCATGGCTGCTGATGGGCGACACCAATTGATCTTTCTTTGTGTTTCATCAATCAACCAATCAATCAAATCTTTTTCTTTGTGGCATTTAAATGCACTTCAGACAGAACTCTTCAAAATCTGGTGGTGGTTTCTGAGACTCATTGTTTATCAGTAGGGCACAAGCAAACTGTCCAGCAGACTTGTAAGAGAACCCCAAAACCAAGACTGTCCAATTTTCCAAGTTGTGATGGGAGAGGAGAAGAACACTGCCCTGGTTATGAGCAGAACAAGGCTCTTTACAGGCACCAACTATCTTTCACTGACTCTGAAAAATGATATTGTTTCAAAACTTTTAGTCAAGGCTTCAGTCAGGCTTCACTCAGGGCTTCCATATGAAGCTCAGAACTGTCATTGACGGGCTTGTGATCCGATCCTCATGGCAACACCAGCCTTGTGCACTGCAATGTGTACTGAGGGATGGCCCAAGTGCATCTCAGCTGAAGGGTTGCCAGGCAGCAGCCTGCAACAGCCAATCACTTTGTCACGCTACTATGCTATGCAGTCCTGAGGTGATTGGCTGCTGTAGCTTCAAACTGTGTGGGTAGCTGGACTGCAGCCTCAGCTCCCAAACATAAACAAATGCTCACAAATGCTTGCAAATGCTTCGCAGTGTACACAGCGTTGCCACGCAACGCCTTTTCATCAACCTCAACATCAGCGTCTCTTGTTTTCTCCGAACAATGTTTCTCAGCGTTTGTTGAGTCCGAGCCCTTTGCCTTGCTCCTAATCCTGGATATCCCACCATGAGGTCATGTTCAATGGTGTGCAACTGAAAGCAGTCACCAACATTTTTGTCTTTCAGCCCTGCCGGAGATCCCAATAGTGCGGAAAGAGCGGCTGTCCGGGGCCTACCGACTGTCGGCGTTTTACCTGGCCAAGGTCGTGTCTGATTACATCGCCGCGCTCCACCTTCCCCTGATGATCGTGTGCGGCCTCTACTTCTTCACGGGCCTCACCATCGCACCGGGCAACTTCTTCGCCTTCATCGGAACCATACTGCTGGCAATATTTTCAGCCGCAGTGAGTACAGGCGCCGCCGATTCGGGAACTGAACAGGGCCATCGCAGGCCAGCGGGGGGGGGGAGGGACGGAAAGCTGGCAAGACAGAAAAGAGGGGACGGGATCACTGCAGAATGTTTGTGTTAAGAAACAGTGCGACCTGGCAAAAAGTTCCATGTTGGGAAACCCACTGTACCCTCACGACACACACACACACACACACACACACACAAGGACCTTTGCCGCCACAACACCAGACTCAGGTCAATGTAACGTCATCACAACTTCTTATTTGTTTTGAGAAAAGGTTCAGTTTCAAATTGCTGAAATTTGAAGCGCTAAATGTTTTCTTGTTTTGTGGCAGACTTTTTCGCTGAGCCTGACGTTCTGGATGTACAGAGACCCGAAAACTCTGCTGCTGACTATGAGTCAAGTCTACAACATCGGCATGATGACCAGTGAGTACATGTAAAAATACAGCATTCCCAGTATGCTGCACGTCTCACGATGGGCCAAAGGAACAGGTCAGGGGAGGGGGCGACCCCTGGCTCTCCCCTTGACTACAGCAAGTGTCCCACACAGCAGGATACCGGTACCGGGCCTGGAAGAATTCAACATGACAGCAGATCTACGAGTATGAGCCAAGCTGTTGCCAAACTTTGTTGAAATTTGTGTGCACTTTTCCCGTCAGGCGGAGTGCTGCAGAGGAACATCCACCCGTACTTCACGTGGCTCCAGTACCTGACCGTGGTCTCCTACGTGTATGACGCGCTGATCCACATTGAGGTCGGACACGGACCTTCCTTTACGTGAGTGGCCACGCAAACGTGTCGTGTGTTCAGATCACGGCTACCAGAAAAAGAACCATGAATCTCTTGGTGACGCTTCTGAAGACCAACCTCAAAGCACAACACATGTCGTGGATCCAGAGTTCATAAAACAAACACTTCAAGTTAAGCTGATCAGTGCGCCATATTCCCAGACAGTGTGTTTTCTGCTTGCTTGCATATTGAAGTTGCAGTTGGCGACCCCTTGATTCCCTTATTACGTCCAATAACGTTCACCTGCAATGATTGCGCTTGTCAGGTGCTGGCTTGATCAACAAGGGGGTCGCCTGGAGGGACAAACTCCACAAGTAGTTCGACAGACATGTCAGCTGGCAGAACGCTGTGTTTTCAGATGTTCGGACGCGAAGATGACAATCTTCCCAGAATGCAGAGAGGGCGGTCAGAACGCAACGATCCCAGGACCTAGGGCGGTGCAGGAGATGGGGCCCCTGCTGCCGCTCTGGGCCGACCTAGTGGTGATGGCTGGGAGCGGTGTTCTCTTCATGGCTGTGGGGTACATCATACTGTACACCTGCAGGCACCCAGGAAAGCATTACAATGTCAAGACGCCTGAGCTGAAAAACGTCTGCTGCAAGACAGGGAAGAAGTCTCAGGACACAACAGACCAAGAGAGGTAACGTATCGCACCGCAGTGCTTTTGTTCTGACTCTCGTTTCCGGACAACAGACAAAAGGCGAACTTCTAATTCCACGTGTGTAACAATTACCATCCATTTTGAGGGTGCCAATTCTGGACTCAAGGTCAGTCACTTTATTTTGACGATTTTCTCAGTCTTGAGGTTGTACAGGTCGATTCGTCACGTTTTTGACATTTATGTTTGCAGTGGAGGTTTTTGGTTACAAAATGCACATCACGAAACGTAGAGCATTTGGGCATTTGTGCCCGTGCACCTCAGCATAACACTAGCGTGTGACAATGATACTCGTACGTTGACACGGACCTGTGAAGAATTCTCGGACTGCTCAGCGTTCAATAAATCTGGACACCAGACGAACCTTCAACTGAGGCAGCGAACCTGATACCGTACCGTCTCGTGTGTAAGACGCACTTTCTTGCCCCAAAATTGAACATCAAAAGAGGGGGTGTGTCTTATACATGAGTATGAATTTACTTTATTTTTAATGAACCTTGGTACCAAAAAATAAGACCAAATCTTGGGGTGTGTCTTGTACATGAGTGCGTCTTATACACGAGACGGCACGGTATGTTTTCTTTTGGCTTTTGGGGTTTGCCATCCGAGAATTCTTGGCAGTTGTTGGCGTTCTTTGTTTGGTTTTCTTGTATGAAAAATCATGCACGTGGACGTATAGTTGACCTGAAGCACTTCACAAGGTTGCACGCGTGATGTACTTCGTTCCACGCATCTGTCAATGCACTGACTCACACTGACGCTTTTGGCGATCAACGCTTGACACCGGTTCTTGAGTTCCTTGTTGTTTTTCAGTAAGCTGAGCCACTCTGCCGGCCTCAGCTTCAACCTGTCCTTCGACAACGTGAGCGCGTCCATCGGGGGGAGGCAGATCCTCAAGGACGTCAGCGGATACGTGAGGCACGGCACCATGATGGCCGTGCTCGGGCCCAGCGGTGCGTCACTGCATTCCCTTTCATAGAAACAAGCGTTTCGCGGGTAGCAAAGTGTCTGAAGTTCACCAGATTCGGGTGAACACCTCCCTAACTTGGGATGGCATCCTGCATGGGAGCGAGCAAAGGCATGGCGTCATGGAGAAAGTTTTCAGAAATAATCCGGGAGTGCCAAGACCCCCTGCCATAATTCTGAATCTGCCCTGGGGATGCACACTCAGACCCCATTAAGCATGCAAGAGCAGTGTTTTCAACTTTCCATCGTCGTAATTTCTTCAAATTCTCACAAAAGCCTCATTTGGTTGTAGGGCAGAACATATGAAAAACTTAAGAAATTACAACATGTAGATTTTGAGAAACACCTCCGTCTATCTCCAACTATCAAAATTTGGGAAATGTTAGTTTTGGATTCTCTGTCATTTTCTCTTCCAATCAATCCATGTTCTTCTTCTTACTGTGATAATTGTGAGGCATCAGACCATCAATCCCAACTACTGAATACTGGTTGTGAATGTTTATTGAGCCATTAAAAATATATAGATGTTAGTTACAGATTCCATTGACAGACAAACTTAGATATTGTTCAGTTTGCTGTGGAACCTACCCACCTTTGCCTTACATTGTCTACCAATAGGCTCACCTTCTTACATGCAGGAATCCAGATGTTACACCAAGCTTACCTGAGCCAAGACTGAGCCCTGACTCCCAACAATTATTTCCTTTTATACTTTCATTGCTTGGTAAACAAAGGATATCCCGGATCCTGTTCCCTTTTGTCATCACATCATATGATATCACATGATTTCATCTTGTGACATATTTGACACAATTTGGTCTGGTGATGATTTCATTGTGGGGTGGTGTCACATGCGCTTTGACACAGATATGCAAGATGGATTACATGACAGCAGAGTAGGTCCTTTGACGCTGGATCGACTGAGAAGAAACCGAGTGTGAAACAAGTCAGAATTGAGACCGTTCCCACCTTCCAACGCAGGCACTGGCAAGACGACCTTCCTGAACACGCTGGCGGGACGGATCCTGAACGTGAGCGGAACGATGGCCGTCAACGGGCACCCGCTCAACAAGCAGATCCGCCGCAAGATCGGATACGTGCTGCAGCAGGACGTCTTCTTCCAAAACCTCACCGTCCGACAGACCCTCCAGGTCAGGACTTGAACGTTGTTCCTCTCGTCCAGGCACTGCGATTGTTTGAGCTGGTCACACGAGGCTGTTGTTCTTCCTCTTGGTGACGTTGCAGTTCACGACAGAACTGAGGTTCCCCGAGAGCGTGTCGAAGCAGGAGAAGCAGAGAAAACTGCAGCACATCGTACAGAAATTCCATCTGCAGGCCTGCTTGGACAGAAGTGAGGACTATCAACTTCAGCGCATCCCTGATTTGGGCTGGGGAAACCTGCCCTGACTGACCACACGTTCAAAGATTTCACACAACAAAGTGCAGCAACGTTCTGTGCATCTTTGTGGCGTATTTGGGGTGGGAAGAGAAAATGCGGTTGGGTTCGCAAGCCCCTGGACCCGCTGGAGGTTCCCTGTTCTGGCTGCTGTTTCTTAAAGTTTTTGTTCCTCACCAAGCACGCACACCTGAGGACAAACTGGGGTTATTTTCTACAGGGATCATGTTTCTGTCGGGAGGAGAGAAGAAGAGGGTGAACATCGCCAACGAGCTGCTTGCTGAGCCCGCCTTGATGCTCGTGGATGTACGTAGAGTGGAGCGTCTTCAGGTTTCACAGTGCGGTGTGTGTGTGTGTGCGTGTGTGCGTGCGTGTGTCTGTGTCTATGTCTGTCTGTGTGTGTCTGTGTGTATGTGTTTCTGTATGTGTCTGTGTGTGTGTGTGTGTGCATCTGTGCAAAATATTTGTTGTGGGTGTGTGCGTGTGTGTGCGTGTGTGCGTGTGTGTGTGTGCGTGTGTCTGTGTCTATATCTGTCTGTGTGTGTCTGTGTGTATGTGTTTCTGTATGTGTCTGTGTGTCTGTGTGTCTCTGAGTGTGTTTGCGTCTGTGTCTGTCTGTGCTTGTACACGTCTATGTCTGTCTGTCTGTTTGTGTCTCTGCGTGTGCATCTGTGCTTGCTCCTCTAACGAGGTCAGGAGCTCTCCCCAATCTTTCATTTCTAGGAGCCAACCACGGGCCTGGACTCGGCTCTGGCATACGAGCTGATGAAGACCCTGGAGAGCTTCGTCATCAGAAACAACCGAACCCTGGTCGCCACGATCCACCAGCCGTCCAGCGAGCTCTTCCACATGTTCCAGAGGATCATGCTCATGGGCGACGGCCAGGTCAGCTTCCCTCACCTGTGTCGACACAATGTTGTCTCGGAGCCACACGGTACTGCCCTCTGACAACCCTCCTCCCAGCCAAAAGCGCCTCTTCTGATTCCGAGAGAGCTTCTCTCGCATGCATACATGGGGGTGTGCAATGGCAGTGTTCGATTTACGCTTGCGGCTGGCCGCCGGCAAAGTGGCGCCAGTTCGCCCTTGGCTTGGAGATGGGGTGAAGTGGGCGAAGTCAGCCATTTGGGCTCGCATCGAACGCGCCAAATGAAAGAGGCATCACGCACGATTGAGTACCCCCCTCTACTCGTACAGGTGGTGTACTACGGGGACCCCGCGGGTGTCGTGCAGCACTTCGGCTCCCTCGGCCTCCACTGCCCCCCGCGCTACAACCCGGCCGACTTCATCTGTGAGTGCTGACCACAACCACCACAAATGCCATATTGTGTGCTTCTGACAATTCTACGAGATTCTGCAAAAGGCAGTCCCAGTGATCCCAGCTTTTCGTATTCTCGGATCCCTTCACAGGTCTTCTTGTTCTGTTTGTCAAACAAAAACCCAAACATTTTCGGGATTCTTGGTTGTAGTTCAAATTCTGAGACTTTACAAACACAAAGAATGCCACTCGAAGAAAAAGAACTCCGGATGAGTACAACCTTTTCTGACCTTGGCCGCTTCAAGGAAAATTGACCTGAGGTATAATTTCAAGATCATGCATTGAATGCAGCTTCTATTGTTTTGCAGTGGAGCAGTTACAGTCGGGCGCGGATGTGAAGGAACAGCTGTTCCGAGCTGCGCACAAGCTCCAAGGGTGCGTCAGCTACCCGCCCCCCCCCTTCAACAAAGAAAATCCACAACGATGATGGGGCTCACTCTCCCGGTACACTGGGAGCCCAGGCCAAGCTGCCTCCAGACGGCCGACATTTCTGGTGAACAGCTTCAAACTCGTCAAACACAAGACAGTGAATGAACCTTGCTCTTTTGTATACAGGAACGCGGTGGAAGTTGGCTGTGAGAAAGCCGAGGTGGACCTGACGGAGAACAACCCGCTGCTGAAGGAGTCCGCCGCAGACCTGGAGAACGGCACTAAGGAGCCCGTGGTCGTCGTGTTCGACGATGACTCTGGAGTCAAGTGCATCAACTATGTGAAAACAGGTTCAGTTTGTGTGGTGCAAATCAACGGGGGGCGATCAAGTTTTAAGGGCCCCAGGCTCTTGCCCAGTTGATCTGCCACTGCAGGCACAACAGTCTGTCCTTCAGTCCCTTGTCAAACTTTTCGAGATAAGAGATTGGGCTCCCAAAAGGTTTTGCCGCAAACGTGAATCCGCCAGTTTTTTGCGTCGTCCAGATCTTGACAAACCGGAAGCGGTGGTGACCATGACACCGGAAACGAAGAGCTACAGCTCCCCGGAGGAGAAGAGATTCTTCGAGAGCAACAAGTGGCCGACGAGCTTCTGGACTCAGTACAAGACTCTGACGCATCGCAACTTCGTCGAGGCCAAGGGCCAAGTGGTCTCCAAATACGTCTTTGCTGGGGTGAGATGTTCGTCACTTCTGAGAGATTTCCACGGATTGCGAATGCAAAGGATGTAAGCTCACAAGTGGAAGTTTGGCTCACCTCTCCTTACCAAAACAATCTTGAGTGATCTTCCACGAGATTACTCGATTCTGAATCCACTGGGGGCAAGTGTGAACACGATGGCAGAAACAATTGGCACTTGCCAGTGCAGCCAAGCGGGAAATCTCTCTCAACAGAGATGTGTCCGTCAGGCTCTATTCGGTCAGTTTGTTCACCTCAAAATGGCGAGGTTCAGCTTCAACCGACTTTCCTTCCGTGCGGTGCCCCACTTGCCAGATTGGTGGCACAGATGATCAAATTTGCACTGAGAGCCAATCACAGTAGTGTGTCACGCTCAAACTCACCATTTGTGTCGTTCGTTTCAGCAAATATTTCTCGCCGTCACCGCTGGGCTCGTCTGGTGGCAGATGAACTTCACTGAGAACACAGCAGAGGATCTCAAAGGATTGGTTCGTTATTCTGACCACACCTGTCCTCGCACAACGTACACCCGCCCAATTCAAATTCGCGCAAAAACTTGGCCCTTGGCCCTTTCAAATGTCGGCTGTTCAGAACATCGCTTCAATTGGAACGTCAACTTGGGCAGGACAGTGATTTCGATCGAGACAAGGTATCTGTGGCACATTTAACAGATTGCCTTTTGCAGGTGTACTTTTTCACTCTTCACTGGTTCAGCTACTTCGCTGCTGATTCTGTTGGTTCCTGTGAGTGTTTATTTCTTCGTCAACTCTATTGTGTGAAGCCCGGTCTGTTGTACAGCTCCAAACGCGTAAACTGTGAAATTTAGACACTTCCTCAATTGTGTTTTCGGTCCCAGAAAATCACGCAAAATTGGACACTTTTTTCTTGTATTGTAAAATGCAGACTTTTGTGACATGTTTGCCGTTGGGAGGCCACGGTCCCACCGTGAGCTGCAGTGGTCTCTGTCCGAATCTGTCTTCTTGAACACCTCTCTGCATGGAGACCTCATCCTTCAGATGACCTTGTTTAGGAAGATGTCAGTTTGGTCCAGGTATTCAGGGTTGACGTGAAGCAGCCTTGTGTGCGTCTCACTGAGACCCCAACATCGCGACGCGTGGCGTGCAGCACTGGGGCGCGTCCGTCGAACTTTGCGCGAACGCTGTGGTCACGTCAAATCTTTCACCCCATGGCAGTTCGTTTTGTCACAGGACCGCACAAACGTGAAGGTGAGTTATATTTAGCTTTTGCTCCACGGTGTCTTTCAGTTATCATGCACCGCACGGTGATCACGAAGGAACGTCTGAACGGAACGTACCGACTCTCAGCGTACTGGATGGCTCACATGACGTCAGAGCTGCCCATCGCGCTGCTGATTCCTGGCGTCAGCTGGACCGTCGTGTACCTCATGGCAGGGTTGCCGTACGACATCAAGCTGTACCTCAGCACCCTGTTTGTCACTGTGGTGGTGGGAATGATGTCTCAGGTAGACCATTCAATTGTCTGTTGTGTGTGTGTGTGTGTGTGTGTGTGTGTGTGTGTGTAGGGGGTATGTGCAAAGGAAAGGGGTGTTAGGGTTTGTGTGCGTGTGTGTCAATGTGTGTGTGCGCAGATTTGTGTGTGTAAGTGCAAACGGCAGTGGTGTTGGTGTTGGTGTTGGTGTTTGTGTGTGTGTGTGTCAATGAGAGTGTGCGCGCAGATTTGTGTGCGTGTGTGTGACTGTTCTGTGTTTGCACTTGCGTGCTTGCTTGTGTGCTGCGGTAGGCCAAGGATGCAGGTCAGGGGGTGACAAATCTGAGAGGGTGAGGTGGCAAACTCCAGGCTGAAAACATTAAATAATGTGGGTGAGTCAGGAAGGCCGACCCCATTGCATACTTGCCCCGAGAACCTGACGATTTATTGTGTTCGTGCGCACAGATTTGTGTGTGTGTGTGTGTGTGTGTGTGTGTGTGTGTGTGCGTGAGTGGGATTGGGATTTCTGTGAAGTTTCGCGCTGTTGGGACATTTTGATACCAGCAGACACACTCGCATGGGTGTATGCTCGAACCTCTTCGAACCTTGCACTCCGGCTTGCGTGTGTTTCAGAGTTTCGGGTTGTTTTGCGGGGCAGCGTTCGAGACGTACCAAACAGCACAAGACGTCATGCTCTTTTACTACAACTTCTCAGCATTGGCATGTACGTGAGGCCTCCGTCTGCAACAAAGTCCGCGTGCGACAACCGCCCCTCAGTTTCCTCTCTGAACACCACTGTTCTGCCGGTCACGAGTGGGGCGGGGGTCCAGTCGAGACCCCAACAGATGAGGCTCAAGAGCCCCGGGGTTCTGGGCTGAGATCACTGCAGGATTCTCCCTCGTCGACGTTGACGCAGATGGTGCACAACGTACCCTGTGTGACCATTTGGAGTTTGATGCTCTGCAACTGTGACTCTCACTCTCCTCGTGCGTGCTTTCCATTCTCAGAATTGCGACGTCGTGGGTTTACCTCAACTTTGTTGTGTTTGCAGGTGGGTTCCTCATCCCCACGGTGCCGACCTCTGTGTCGTGGCTTTCGTATTTCTCAAACTGCTACTACCAGTACAACCTGATGCTGCAAACGCTCTTCTACCAAATCCCTGAGTGGAGGTACGTACGTGCACAGGTGGCGCCCCCACCCGCAGGACCCGACGTCACCCGACTCAGAGCTGCATTGCGCATGCGCCAAACGAGAACTCTAACAACAAATGCCAGTTCCACTGAGAGGGGGGCGCACTCAGTGGTTCATGCACAAGAAAGGTGTGACTCACCAGTGAGGAGGACAAACGTCGACAGACCCGATCCCACTGGTTCCACCAGAGCGTCCTTGTTTTCCAGTGTGTTGGGGGTACATGCCACTCATATTCAAAATGAAAGAAACTGTTTGGCACCCTGTTTCTCGCAATCCCCCCTTCCCACCAGTGGCAAGCGAAACGGCTCAATGTTCAATTGTTTCTTTTGTTTTCCTTGTTGAATTGGTTGAAATTTTCAGGCCTTTGGGATCGGGTCGAACCCCATTTGTTCAGCCTCTGAGGTTTTTGATTGAATTTGTGCCTTTTGTGTGATTTTGTTCTCGTATTCTGTGGCATAGGTGTGCTGAAGAGACCAAGACGGTGTTCTACGAGTGCAAGTCCATCTACGCGAACAGTACTCAGGGAGCAGAGGCCATGATTCCTGGTCACGTGATTCTGGACGAAAGGCAGGTGAACCTGCTTCCGGTTTGGGCGAACGTGGTCGGCTGCCTCGCTTTCATCGTCGTCTTCCGGGTGGCTGGGTACCTGCTTCTGAGGTTCTACAGGAATCCCAGGAAATCTGCGCTCAAATAGACCTGACACACGAGTTTTGATAAATGGCTGACGACACTGTCAAAAATCTCGGACAACACGTGTCTGTTGGAGTGGAATCTGTGCACGCGCAACAAGAAGAACTCTCCCCAGACAACAAGGAACACAAAAGCAACCGACCGTTTCAGTTTCAGTCAAGTTTTGAAATCAACTTGATATCTGTCAGAACTGAACATGCCAAATTTAGGTGCCTGGATTTTTACAATAAAATTCGGTTTGCATCCGAGTGCTGGCCGTGTGAATTGCATGATAAAGGACTCCGACCTCGAGACAAACAAAACTCACCGGCATGTCCACATCCGTGCGTGCGGCGTTGCGTCCACATAGTGGTCAAGGACCTGGAGTCCCAGCGTTGCCTGGATCAGCCCGTCGATCAGGACGAGTTGATCAATCCCGAGCTGCCGGTACTGGTTGAATCCCCCACCCCTACCCCAAAAATAGACTCTGAAATCTGACACTATCAGGTACATCTCTCCACAACGTAGTGTACGATACAAGTTGTCTGTTGGGGATTGGGACCTTCCTGTATCAAGTACATGCAGGATCCGCCCTTGCAACACCATGCATCTCTTGGCCGACCAGGTACGTCAGAATTTTCTTCAAGTTTTGGTGCTTTGTTCACCTTCAGAACTCAAGGCCACAGGGTTCCTCAGGGACAGTGGTGTGACAGGGTTCTGAAGGTTCTCATATTCCAGGGGCGGGCCCAGGAGGTTCAAGGCCCCGAAGGCCAACATGCGTGCAATCGTCTCCCACAAACTTTTGCCTGTACAAGAACATGTTTCCGTTTTGCAAAGTTCAAAGTTCCGACCACCCCTTTGGGTGTGTGGCCCTCAACCAAATCCTACATCCTCGTGTGAAATCAGAAACAAAACAGAAGATTCACAGTGCACACGCACCCAATCATGGCGAGGTCGTGCCTGGACTAATGCACACACTGAGTTTTTGTTCAACTGTTTATCGCGTTATCAGTGCTGACCGCTGCTCTCCATCGCTGTGATAACCAGGGCGAGACCTCAGGGTCCCAAGATCAAGTACACCAGAGACTGAATGAATGGACCTTGATTCCAAAGCATTTTTGCTTAGATTCATCCTTTTGTTTCTCAAACAAAGATGAAATTGGGGGTGATTATCCTTCTGTGTCACGTGTGCGGGGTGAACGGGTACCGGATCCTCCTGTTCCCGACCGGAAGTGAGTCCGATCAGCTGATCTTCACCGGGCTCGGGCAGGACCTGGTCAGACACGGGCATGACGTCACGCTACTCATCGGGGACAAGAAGGTTCTGATTCCCGAACTGCAGGTGGGTGCTCGTGGTTCAGAGTTGTAGGGATGTGCAATGGACAGGGTTTTCTGACAGCTGAGTCACGGGACGTCTGAGGCACCAGCTCAGGGGCTTTTGCCCCCAATGCCTTTCGACCTTCCCTTGTTCCCGCAGACTTGTTTTCCTTTCAAAGGTTGTTGTCCCAAGTTGAAGTGGGAATTCTCCTGGGTCAGAGAGGAGTGAAATTCCTGGTGATGGTTCCCCACCATGCAATCCTGATGTGGGCTCCAGTGGATCCAGGACTGAGGTCATGGGGCTCAAAATCTAGGTCAGAGGTCAAGCAACAAATATCGCAAATGTCAACGCAAAAATAGGTGGGGGTCTTTGTTTCTTCAGGGTTCGAAGGTATGAGGCACCATGGGCCTCTCTGGATTCGCTCAAGGAAGGGGGTCCGATTTCCTGAGAGTTTGCGCAGAGTTTGCTCCTTGCCGTGCATGAGACAAAACTTCCTGAACGACGCGTGCTTCTTCGTTTCGCAGACCTCTGGCCTCCTCGTGATGCGATTCCGTATGGAGAACGCGTCCCGGCTCGACGCTCCGGAGCTGCTGTCCTACCAGGTGGACCACGCCTTCACCCCCTCACTCCTGGAGAAGTGGGCCCTGAACAAAGTAGGTGCGTGTGAGTAGGTCCGTCAGAATAGTGAAAGGGGGGACCAATGAGAGCGCTAGATTCTCTGGTGGGTCTTTCGCATCTTGGGATCAAATTCCAAGATTCTTGAAAAGTATTGTCTGACTCAAAGACAATCAGAGCCAAGGTCACAGGAGCTCTAGTGGAAGGTTCGGTGAGAACCTTGTCATTTTACACATCTCACGAGAACGGGAGCAAAAACATTGTTTTGGGAGTTTGGATTTTGGTCCTCTAGCAAACCCTGTGCACACGAACTTTCGCAGTTGGGCGCAATCGTGACCAGTTCGTCGTCTTTTTCAAGTGGAGGTTGAGCTCTGGTGCTTTCCTGTGGTTGCACCCGTGTTCCATCCTCCCTCAAGCCTGTTCCACCATTCAATGCCGCACGCGTAAGGTCCGTTTGCAACGCATGTGCAACACCATGCTTGGGCTGACCAAGGCACGCGACGCACGACGCATCAAGTGTGCAGAGCGTCGCCACAGCTCCTTCCTTGAGCGGGAACGCACCTCACAACGCACCCAGTGTATCCGGCCTCAGCTCTTCATTGTGCGAAGTCCCTTTAGGGCGAAGCACCATGTGGTAGTGCAGTACATGGCAAGGTGGCTGAAATATCCCCTGCCCCCTTAAACCCCTCCCCCTCCCCAACCCCCTGCCCCCAGACCCCCCACCCCCGGACCCCCCTGCCCCCAGACCCCCCACCTGCAGAAGACAAGGAGGAGGACAAGGAAGAACCAAGGACATTACATTGGTCTTCAGGGACGCGGCCTCCGTCGAGGCGCTGCGCCGGGAGCAGTTCGACTTCGCACTCGTGGATTCCCCGTGGAGCCTGCTGCTGCCCTACAAGCTGTCCGTGCCGTGCGGGGTGGTGACGGAGGACGCGCCCAGCCTCGTCCGCAGGGTCCCCTACCTCCCCAGGTACCTGAGGGTTGTCCGACGAGCCCACCAGGATGCCCCCACTTCTGACGCAAGGCCCCGATCTCCTGAGTAGAGGAGTCAGAGGGCTCGGATCACAAGACAGCCAGTTTGGGGTTCCCCTCCGAGGTAACGGGGCAAAGGGGTCCGTGGTTGACCCCTGTGAGATGACCCAGTCACCATTATGTCCCAGGCCTCAGTAGTATTAGGGCCCGTTACTTGGTGCACACTTCACGTTTATTGTTCATATTTTTCAGGTTTTTTCATCGAAAGAAAGAGAATTGTGTGTATCTACATCTCGAATCA